>Ga0164243_10007008_pt1 | contig 16928 bp, 13 predicted proteins | sample OricompcompostOP_FD_108781 | JGI IMG/M metagenome (GOLD analysis project Ga0164243, IMG submission 108781) | Organic Plus compost microbial communities from Emeryville, California, USA - Original compost - Organic plus compost (OP) | ecosystem: Engineered > Solid waste > Mixed feedstock >... | reverse complement strand
GTGAACCGTTTGAAAACAGAAGACCCGCGGCGTTTGTATACCACCACCACTTTTACCTTTCAGCGCAATCACGGGCGCTGGCCTGAACCGGCCGATCAGTTCTTTATTACCCAATACACGAAAAAAGGATGGGTGCGCGGACAAGGCATCTTCAACACGTATCCGCCCGATTTCAAAACAGATTATACAAAGGCGGTTGACAGTATTCCGGCGCCCATCGTTACGCATGAGATCGGGCAGTACTCGGTATATCCCAACATGAATGAGATAACAAAGTATACCGGTGTGCTCGATCCGCTCAACTTCAAAGCTATTCAACAGGATCTGCAACGGAAGAACATGCTTTCCTTATCGCCCGCCTTTACGGCTGCCAGCGGAAAATTTGCAGCGCGGCTGTATAAAGAAGAAATTGAACGCGCCCTTAAAACCAAAGGCGTCAGCGGTTTTCAGCTGCTCGACCTGCACGATTTTCCCGGGCAGGGTACGGCATTGGTAGGCATACTGGACGCATTCTGGGACAGCAAAGGATTGGTGACGGCAGATGAGCATCGCGCATACTGTGCGCCGGTAGTGCCGTTGGTGCGTTTTGAAAAACCTGCCTATACCAACGACGAAGTATTTACCGCTGAAGCAGAAATTGCCAATTTCAGCAACAGTATATTGAAAGACGTACAACCGGTATGGACAATAAAAGATGCTGCCGGTAAAGTGCTGGCGTCCGGCCGTCTGCCCAAACAAACAGTGGGTATTGGTAACGGACATACACTGGGAACAATTTCTTTCAATCCCTCACAACTTACCAAAGCTACTGCGATGCGACTGGAACTGGCATTGGACGGCACTTCGTATAAAAACAGCTGGGACCTATGGGTATACCCGAAGGAAGTGGCGGCTACTACTACAGATGTTGTATTTACCAGTTCATTGTCTGATGCAGTAACAGCCCTGCAGCAAGGGAAGAAAGTATTGCTCAATCCTGATACGGCGTCGTTGAAAGGCGTGGAAGGCCGCTTTGCGCCGGTATTCTGGAGCCCGGTGCATTTTCCGGACCAGCCCGGCACCATGGGACTGTTGTGCAACCCGCAACATGCGGCTTTGAAACATTTCCCCACTGAATCGCATTCGAACTGGCAGTGGTGGGATATTGTGACTTCGTCGAAAACGATGATCATTGATTCGCTGCCGGCCATAGACCCGGTGGTGCGGGTGATGGACAACTTTTTCAAGAACCGCAAAATGGCGATGGTGATTGAAGCAAAAGTGGGTAAAGGAAAGCTGGTACTGGTATCTTCCAACCTGCGCGACAATCTGAACAAACGCCCTGCCGCACGGCAATTGCGCTACAGCCTGGAACAGTATATGGGAAGTGATGCGTTTCAGCCGGTGGTGGAGTTGACGGAAGAGCAACTGAGGAGTTTGTTTAAGTAGGTGGTTGAGATTGCTTACAACGCTTGTAAGCAGCAAAAAATGATTAACTGATTCAACAACTTGTTTCATGTTTTCTATAAAGCATCATACCCTGCGTTGTTGCGCTTTAGCGGTAGTAGTTGGTTTTGCCTGCACACCGGCTGTTGCACAGAAAGCCGGTAAGGCCGTACTGAAAAAAGTGGACAGTGCATTGCAGAAAGCGCGTGTCAACTATGCTTATATGATGAAGCAATTGCCGGCAGATCGTTTTCCGGTTACGCTCAACACCCAAACCAATGAACTCCGGACAAGTGGTTCCGAACCCTGGGTAGGCGGCTTTTATCCCGGCGCTTTATTGTATCTGTACGAAGCCACCGGTGATACCGCGTTGTACCAGGAAGCATTGCGCAAAATGAAAGTGCTGGAAAAAGAACAGCACAACAAGACCACGCATGATCTGGGATTCATGATGTATTGTTCCTTTGGCAATGCCTGGCGTTTACAACCCGAACCGCATTATCGTGATGTGATCATCACCAGTGCCCGTTCGCTGGCCAGTCGCTTCAGTGAACAGGTAGGCTGCATTCGTTCCTGGGATTCTGATGCAGGGCGCTTCATGGTGATCATAGACAATATGATGAACCTGGAATTGTTGTTTGCTGCCACAAAATTTACCGGCGATTCTTCTTTTTACCGCGTGGCTGTAACACACGCCAATACTTCCATCACACATCATTTCCGTCCCGATTACAGTTCACATCACCTGGTGATCTATGATCCGAAAACCGGCGTGGTACAGAAAAAGCAAACAGTGCAGGGCGCGGCAGATACTTCGGCATGGGCGAGGGGACAGGCCTGGGGATTGTATGGCTATACAATGACGTACCGCGAAACAAAAGATAAGAAATATCTCCAGCAGGCTACACAGATTGCGAATTTCATGTTGCCTTACCTGCCGGCGGATTATGTATATTACTGGGACTTTCATGCACCCGGCATTCCGAATACGGCCCGTGATGTTTCAGCTGCAGCGATTACCTGCAGCGCCTTGCTGGAATTGTCGCAGTATGTAAAAGGCAAAACACGTAAACAGTATTTTAAAGCCGCAGAGAACATCCTGCAATCGCTGATGTCTGACGAGTACTTAGCCGATGCCAACGAATGCCGTGGATTTTTGCTGAAACATGGAACGGGCAATCATCCCCGGAATGCCGATATTGATGTGCCGCTGATCTATGCTGATTATTATTTTGTAGAAGCCCTGATGCGCTACCGGCAGTGGCGGCGGTAGTCATGCGCAGTGTTCCTCCGTGTCGCTATGTCGTTGCGGTTCAATAGGTGCTGCCCTTGTTCAACATATGCGCAACAATATCTTTCCATACTGCTTTGCTAACCGGCAACATGCCATTGCATGCATACTGCAATGTGCCTGCTTATTGTTTTCCATAAACAGCTATGGGCAACAACCGCCAGCGCACGACGCCTTCACCCTGCGCGTGATGACTTACAATATTCATCATGCCAATCCTCCATCCGCACCCGGCGTTATTGATATAGATACCATCGCTGCTGTAATCAGTAATCAGCAACCTGACCTGGTGGCTGTGCAGGAAGTAGATGTCTTCACCCGCCGGGCAGGCAATATCAATGAAGCTGCGCAACTGGCCGAACGGCTGAATATGCACGTGTATTTCGGCAAAGCCATCAATTACGACGGCGGGCAATACGGCGTAGCGCTGCTTTCAAAATTTCCGTTGAAAGACTGCATCACTTATCCGCTGCCATCCGCTGCCGACACCACGGCCGAACCGCGCGTGCTGGCCGTGGCCACAGTACTGCTGCCCAATGGAAGAATGATCCGCTTTGGCAGTACGCATCTCGACGTTAAAAGCGCCGGTAACCGCGACCTGCAGGTACAGGAAATTGTGCGCACAGCGCAGCAGCAATCGTTGCCCTTTATACTGGCCGGTGACCTCAACGCCGTTCCTTCCGGTAATTGCATACAACTGCTGGACGCGCATTTCACCAGGACCTGCAATCCCTGTGCGCCCACCATACCTGTGCATCAACCCAACAGGACAATTGATTATGTAGCCTATTATCCATCGCAGGCTTTCACGGTCGCATCGCATGAAGTGATTCCCGAACGCTATGCATCGGATCATTTACCCGTACTGGCCGTACTCACAATGCGTAATCATGCGGAAAGCGACACCATTTTACAGCGTTATCAATCCTGGCTGATGGACACGGCGACGCCGGCAGATATTACTGCTTACCTAAACACATTGGATTCGGTTGGCCAATGGCGTGATATTGATTACAATGACCAGCAACCGGCCAACTGGCAGGTATCACACCACCTGTTGCGTGTGCGCGCCATGGCATTGGCCTGGAACAATCCTGCGGTTACATGGTACAGGAATGAAGAGGTAAAGCAAGTCATATTCAAGTCGCTACACCACTGGTTACAGCATAGATACCAGAGCAAAAACTGGTGGCATAACAAGATTGGCGTGCCGCAACTGATGCGGGATATCGTGATCCTGTTGCGAAAAGAGATGGATGCAGCCACGCTGCATGCAGCGCTGGAAGTGGTAGCGCAATACGGTAAGTGGGATACACATACAGGAGCCAACCTCACCTGGAGCGCCGATCTTGCCCTGCATTATGGAGCGCTTACCGGCAATGACTCCATCATACGGCATGCCGTGCAAAAGCTGGTGGACGAAATCAATATTTCCACCGGTGAAGGCATTCAACCTGATTACAGTTTTCACCAGCACAACCAGCGCCTGCAGATCTATCACTACGGCAGGGCTTTTTTGTACGATAATGTGCGGCTGGCATGGGAACTACTGCACACACAATGGCAGTTTCCTGAGGAAAAGATGCGACTGCTGTCTGACTTTGTCCTGAACGGCTGGCAATGGATGGCGCGTGGAAAGCATACAGTTCCGGGAACGCTCGACCGGTCTGTGAGCAGGCCGGGCGCACTGCATGCGGCAGACATCAGTCAATTGATTCCTTACCTCAGTGCCATTGACCCGGCTAATGCGCATAAATTTTTATCTATGAAGGGGCAGGCGGAAAGTAATAATAATTCGGTTGCTGGTTTCCGTTATTATCCTTATGCTGATTTTGTGTCCTATCACACCCCTGCATTTTCTTTTTTTCTTAAAACCATCTCCACCCGCACCTTACCGGTTGAGTCAATCAACAATGAAAACCTGAAAGGCCGTTTGATGCACAGCGGCGATGCTTACCTGGTGCGAAATGGCCATGAATATTACAACCTGATGCCTGCCTGGGACTGGAACCTCTTGCCCGGTGTGACCGTTTTCCCGGGTGCTGCCACTGCTGCCCGGCTACCGTGGGTAGGTGGCGTTTCCAATGGACAGGGTGGTGCTGCCGTCATGGACTATAAACTGGAAGATGAAAAAGGGGGTGCAGTTACTGCAAAAAAAGCCTGGTTTTGCCACCATGAACAGGTGATCTGCCTGATAGCAGGACTTACCCAACACAACATTGCCGGCCCTGTGCAAACAGCACTTGATCAGTGCCGCCGGCAGGGACCTGTTACCGTACAGGGGAACAAGCTGCTGACAGACGAAGGCGAGTACACATTTGAAAACATTCACTGGATACATCATGCCGGCACTGCATATATTTTGCAGCAACCAGCCCCGGTAGCTGTACGGGTGGCAACACAAACCGGTCGCTGGAGCGATATCAATGCTTCCGTAAAACTGCCGCCTGTTACTGAAAAAGTATTCACGCCGGTATTGAACCATGCGCGGGAGCAACTAAATACCGGCTATGTACTTGCTGCTGCAAAAACGCCGGCTGCAGCGGAGAAAATAGCCCGCAAACCGGCCTGGACTATTGTCCGCAACGATTCGCTTTGCCAGGCAGTGCAATGGAAGGATGGTACACTGATGATCGTTTTTCATGCTGAAGGCAGCGTGCAGGTGCAAAACAGGAAAAAGATCTCAGTAGATAAACCATGTGTGCTGCTGATCACTAAGGATACCATACATGGCAGTAATCCGATGGGCAGGGAAGAAGTGGTGACTGTCGCGATCAATGAAAAAAACTTCCGCCTTACATTACCGGCAAATGGCTTTACCTCTTCATTAAATCGTAAAAAATCCAGGCCATAAGCAGGCGCAAAGCCTGAAAAATTGTAATAACAGCTGAATGCTCCCATTCGTCCCGGCGCATTCCTGGTTTTAAACCTAATCCCCTAAGTACAAGTGCTTTATCCTGGTTTTACTTCCATTTATCTTTCCTGTTTGTGCCCGTACCGGGCCAATGTGGTTAAGTAAATATCTTCCATCGCTTCATATTCAGCAATAAAAGGCCGACATTCGTTATTCATCAAACCTTTATAAGTATGGGAAAATCCCAGGAAACCTTTAATAAAAAAGAGAAAGAAAAGAAGCGTTTAAAGAAGCAGCAGGACAAACGTGAAAAAATGGAAGAGCGGAAGGCCAATGCGAAAAAAGGAAAATCGCTGGAAGAAATGATGGCCTACATTGATGAGAATGGAAACATTACGTCCACACCGCCTGATCCGAAGAAGAAGGTGGAAATTAAAGCGGAAGATATTCAGATCGGCGTGCCCAAATACGAGGCGACTAATGAATTGGGTAGTATCCGTAATGGCGTGGTGACCTTCTTTAACGATGCAAAAGGTTTCGGATTTATCAGGGATTTGCAGACACAGGAAAGCATATTTGTTCACGTGAATCAATTAGCCGATCGCGTGAAAGAGCATGATAAAGTAAGTTTTGAAGTACAGAGAGGACCGAAAGGCCTTGTTGCCAACAACGTAAAGAAAATACGTTAAAGCTTGATATTGCTTCCTTCGCGATTTACTTGATATTGGCCACTTCCCATCCGGTTGGCTTTTTGATCAGGTGGAGACCGATATCATGTTCGTACTTGATAATTTCCAATGTAAACACTTCGTCGCCGGAGCGCAGGTTGGAAATGCGTATCTGGTTCAGATAAGAAGGCAGTTGCGGTTTACGGAACGTCAGTCGTTTTTCGAACGCATCAATGGAAACCTGCAGGCAGGCTTGTAAGATCAGGAATACAGCAGCCACTGACCAGGCCTGTGGCGAGCAGGCAACCGGGTAACTGGTAGGCGCTTCACCCCGGCGGAACGGAAATCCGCAAAACAATTCGGGCAGTCGCTGCAATTCTATGAACAACGATGCATCAAACAAACCCTGCATCAGCCGGAGTGCTTCCTGCGTAAACCCGTATCTGGCGAAACCATAAGCAATCAGTGCCGTATCGTGCGGCCATACGGAACCGTTATGATACGACATAGGATTATACCGGACCTCTTTGGCAGATAAAGTGCGAATGCCCCAGCCATTGAACATATCATCCGCCATCAGTCGTTGTACCGTGCTGCGGGCATGTTCTTCTGTAGCTATTCCTGAAAACAACGTATGACCGGCGTTGCTGCTCACTACGCGACAGGGTTTCTTCTGACCATCCAGCGCAAGCACATAGGTGCCCAGTGCTTCGTCCCAGAACACTTCATTGAATTGTTCCTTCAGCGTTGTTGCTTCCTTGTGTAGTTTTTCTGCAAGCGCATGCTCATCCATTCTCTCTGCTATATAAGCCGCCTGCATTTTGGCATCATACACGTATCCCTGCACCTCACACAGGGCAATAGGGTAGTTGGCCAGTTGCCCATCTTCATACATCACCGAATCGTGGCTATCCTTCCATCCCTGGTTGGCGAGACCGTTTTCGGCTTTTTTCTGGTATTCAACAAAACCATCGCCATCTATATCACCATACTTGTCCATCCATGCAAGAGCCTGCAGAATATTCGGCCATATGCGGTTGATTGTCGCCAGATCGTTGGTGCGCTTGAGGTAATGTCCTGCAAGCATTACAAACAGCATGGTAGCGTCAATGGTGCCGTAATACAGTTTGAATGGAATCTCACCGGTTTCAGCCATTTCACCGCTGCGCATCTCATGCAGTATTTTACCGGGTTCTGCATCCTGCACGGGGATAAATTCGGTGGCCTGCCGCCGGGCGAGGAAAAGCAAAACGCCTTTGGCAATCTCCGGCACCAGCCATAAGATCGAAAAAGCAGTGATGATGCCATCTCTTCCAAATGCGGTATTGTACCAGGGAACGCCTGCATAAGGATAAAAGCCTTCTGACGTTTGCACCAGCAGGGAGCGGAGATCATTGCCGGAGCGGTTGATCCAGTTGTTGAACTGCGTATTATCGGTGAACACTTCCGGAATCAACTCCTTTCCTTTTTGCAGTACCGCTTCTCTTTTGGAAAATGCTTTCACAAAAGGTTCAAATGCGAGCGGATGTTGTTTCACCTGGAATACTGCAGTACAATGAAAGCTGTACGACGACTGCGGAGGCAGTGAAATGCGGTAAATAGCAAATTGAAATTTCAGTTCATCCGGTGAGGGATCAAATTGCAGGCGGGTTTCCCGCAGGATATTGTCCAGCCCTTCATAGGAAAAACACACCACGCGGCATCCTTCTGTTTTTGCGGGCAGCAGTTTACCTCTTTGTTGCCGGGTCATGCCGCGTATTTCAAAAATATCTTTAAAATCTCCCCGGTAGGTGACCAGTAATTCCAGGTCATACTGCATTACGCCATAATTCGTCAGTACAATCAGTTCGTGATAAGAACCATTCTGCAGAAAACGTGTTCGTGCAATATGGATGCTGCCTTTGGGAATCAGCAAATTGTTGCTGCCTTCCATATCGGGATTGGTAAGATCTACCGAAAGAATTTCATTTTCATTTTTGATATTGGAACTGAGCAGCATGGGACGGTAATTGTTGATCTCCAGTTCCATTTCGCTGATAAAGCGGGTGCCCTGGTGATAGATGCCCTGTACGCCGCTGCCTATTTGCCGGATATCGCCCCACCGGTCAAAGATGCCGAAAGTGTCTTCATAGTTCAGTACGCTGACATGGTCATCCGCATACGAAGAAGAGGCATGGATGTAATACTTGTCTTCCCAACGTAATAAGGCTTCCTGTTTTTTCATATACTGCTATTAACGGTTGCCAGTATGGCTTTGTTAAACTATACACTATGGCAGTGTTTTGGAGATAGCGATGGTATTCAGGTTAGTCAGTTGTTCATGCATGCGGGCGCGCTGCAGTTCATACAATCGCACATAATTTTTAGCCATCACGGTAGCGCTGAACCGCTTTTCAAAAGTATTCCGGCATACTTCGCGGCTGATGCGGTGAATTTCTTTCAGTGCATGCACGGCCTGCGGGATATTTTCTACAATAAATCCGGTTTTGCCGTGGGTGATAATTTCAGGCACAGCGCCCCGGTTCCATGCGACCACGGGCGTGCCACAGGCCATTGCCTCAATCAACACCAGTCCGAATGGTTCGGGCCATTCTATTGGAAACAGCAAAGCGGTTGCATTCTGTAACAGTTCTTCTTTTTGCGCTTCCCCCACTTCGCCGAGGAATTCTACATGCGGCAGTTTCAGCAGCCGTCGGATCTTTTTTTCATAGTAGGCCGTATCTGCCTTATCTACTTTGGCCGCGATTTTAATAGGCATATTGGCCAGCCGCGCGATTTCTATGGCGCGATCAGGTCTTTTTTCTTCGGAGATGCGGCCCAGAAACAGCAGGTAATCTCCTTTACCATCGCCGGGGCGGTACAGGTTGAGTGGTAACCCATGATACACGGTGCCCGCCCAGTTGGCCATCGGCAAGGGAATGCGTTGCGCATTACTGATAGATACTACAGGTATGTTTGAATATTTCTGGTACAGATATTTCAATTCCGGAAGGTCCTGGCGGCCATGCAATGTGGTAAGCGTTGTTTTGTTCCATGCATTGGTAAATGGAAAATGGAGATAGTCGGTATGAAAATGTAACAGGTCAAATTCTGCCAGACGATCGAAAACCTCTCCCAGTTGCAGCATGTGCCACGCCAGCGGGTCTCTGCAATCGACCAGGCGCAGGGCTTCGGGCGCCACCGGTATGAGCCGGGCGGTAGTAACAGAATCGCCGGAAGCAAAGAGCGTAACATCATAGCCCATTGCTACCAGTTCCTCGGTAAGGTAATGGACGATCCGTTCTGTGCCCCCATAGAGCTTTGGAGGAACAGATTCATACAAGGGTGCTATCTGTGCAATACGTAACACGTAATGCATATTTCAAATTTGATGCCTTGATGGGGTAAACAAAATGTGGTGTTATGATAGTGGCCATTGCCACCTCATACTTTTTCTGATGCTGTGAAAGAAACCCGCTACCGATTTGCACGAATGGGAAAGCAATAAACCGAGTTGTTCCAGGCTGCCGGCAGTCCTGATCAGCAATGGTATATATCGTTTTTGTTTAACAAACTGTGTGGTCCGTGCCACAGGCAATACCAGTATGCAGCAGGCAAGTCCTGCCGGTAACATGAGTGCAGACACCAGAAACAAATACAGCAGCATGCCGGCTATGGGGATAAAACGTGCAGTGTGGAAGAATGCTTCTGCAATCCGGTTTCTGTAAACGGTTATCCCGCGGATCATATAAAAGAACGTTTAAGGCAGATGATATATGGTGGATCACATAAAAACTTCAATTCTCATTCCACGGAAGGAATGCTGTGATACAAAGGGCAACGGAAGGAATGCTGTGATACAAAGGGCATCAGAGCGTGAAGTTCTTTTGTCAGGGTTTGTGTTACTTTATTATTGTGGTGCACCTCGCTGTAGTGATTCTTCTACACTTCAAAGTGTCTTACCAATTTAATAGCAACAAAGGGAAGAAAGCTCCTGTAACACAAGACCAATCCCGGTACATCCTGATAGCAACACCCATGCCTGCGGCATAGTTTTTTTGATACTGCTACAAAAAGCAATTATGGCAAGATCAAAAACCTCGGGAAAAAAGAAAGCCACCGGACAAACCGGTCAACGCGACAACATATACAAGGATGACTCCGCTACGCCGCAGTCAACCAATGCCGATGATACCAAAGAATCCACCGCCGCGCGCATGAACCGTGAACGGCTGGGGAGTGACGAAGAAGATTTCATTACAGTACCTGACGTATCTGATATTCCCGGCCAGGAAAATATCATTGCTGCCGGCATGCCTGAAGAAATGGCTGACACTACTGTTGCTTCGGAGGACGAAGAAGGCGAGCGCGATGGTGAAGATGTGTTGGAGGAAGCAGACGATCTGGAAATTGTTATGGGCACCGAAGCAGATGTAACACCGGAAGATATCAAACTGCTGGGCGATCCTGACCAGGACCTTGACATGGGAGAGGATGAACTGGTGCGGGGAGAAGGACTTGATGATACAGATTTTGAAGGCGACCCGCTGAATGAAGCACCCGTTAACATTGAGACCACTGGTGAAGATCTGGATATCCCGGACAGTAACGGAAGTTTACCGGCTCGTGATGCCCTGGACCAGGGCGATGAAGAAAATGATTATTACAGCATCGGCGGCGATCGTTTTGACGCGGACGATGATGGAACGCCGGAAGAGTACCGGGAGCGGGAGACGGAGTAGTAAGAGGTGAATACTTCATTATAACGGAAAACAGGATAGCTGATATTGGTATTTTGCATTTAATTTCTATCCCTTATTTTTGCAGTCCTGTTTTTCGTCTCCGTAGCTCAGTTGGTAGAGCAATTGACTCTTAATCAATGGGTCCAGAGTTCGAGTCTCTGCGGGGACACTTTTTGAAAAAGCCGCTTCATAATCAGTGTATTATGAGGCGGTTTTTTTGTTGCCGGGGGGACAATGCGTTGTCAAATTACGTTTAGTCGAGCTTGCCCCTATATTCTTTTTATTTAACCGTTTGCAAGGCCGCCCTCAACTATTTATGAAGCAGCTTAACGATAGCAGAAAAGGTATAGGACCGATGCCCTTGAAAGGAAATAACTATATTACCAAAGCATTCCTGCTATTATTTATTTCTTTATACGTATGCACCACATACTGCAGTTTCTGAACCTGCCGTTTCGCTACATTCATACCCATCCGAATGAAAATATTGGTCAGCAGGAAAAACAATTTCACCACCAACCGGTGCCTGAAATAGATGCTGGTGCAAAAAGCCGTAAACAACGCATTCAAAAATCCAATTTTCAATTCCAATATTTTTGAACTGTTTACCGCAACCTCCCTGTCGGCTGCTTTTGCAGACCGGTCAATACTTAATAGTATTTGCTTAAAACCCCTGTAGCTGAAAAGCTTTGGTTGCAGTTTATCGAAGCGGTTTATGGCGTCGGTAAATACGTCCGTCATTTTTCGCAGTTCCAGTACCTCCGCCTTATCATAATTCCCGGTAGCCACCAGGTGCGACAGGTGCATGATCGCATCATGTCGCAATGCTCTCAACTGGTACAACGACCTGTCAAAGTAATACCTTCTTGAAATCCGGTAATAGCCCACCAGGAACAGCAGCAGAATAATAAGAATCAATGCAGTGTTAATCGCGATATACATAGAGTTTAGATTTTATTTTGAAAACCAATTATCCTGTCTATCAAATAATGTAATCGTTCGCAAAGGTCACTTTCTTTTTTTATCAGCCTGTTGATTTCTGCATTCTTTGCCCGTACCATTCTGCTAAACCATACAAATTGCATAATCAATAAGGCGATAACCAGGCATAGTACAAGGGCAAGATAAGGACCATACCACTCTGCAAGTTCCCGGAATGTCGGTAACCTCGACTTCAGGTCCGCAGGGATGGAGTAGTATTGGGTAATTTGCAGCAAATGCTTGAACATTTGGATTTCCATTAAATAAATCAATATGCCTGTTATGCATAAACGTAAAAGTATAACATCTTATCCGGATTCAGATAATTTTCTCAAATTTTTTTTTCAGATTAAATACTTACGTATATGTACACATGAAGTGAAGAAGTGTTGGCACCCCATCTCTGTTTCCTTCGGATATACTGCTCACGTATTCGGATGCTGACACACATTCCAATAATCCAGTATCAACTGAATATCTTTCTTCATCTCCTCATAATTATTCCCCTTCTGAAAAAATCCCTGTACCGTCATCCTGGTATACGCTTCATTCACTGCTTCCTGGTTCACAGCAGTGCTGTAAAAAATAAAAGGGATGCTTTTGGTGCGTAGTTGCGGGTCGGCATCAAGCTGCCGCTTGAATTCGATTCCATTTTGTCCGGGCAGGTTGATATCGCACAGGATAATAAAAGGCGATTCGCCGGAAGTTTTGAGATACGAAAATGCCTCATCAGCGCGCGGAAACCAGACCAGCTTGTTCCTGATATGTATATCCTGCAGAATGTCCTGGAGAATTTCTCTGTCGTCCGCGTCATCCTCTATTATCACTATAGGACCCGATTTCATTTGCTTGCAATTATAATAAAGGATAGTGGCGGAACCATCTGGTATGAAAGCCCCGAATAAACTCTTGACCTATACTATGGTATAGAAACGCAAAAAAAATGCCTGCAAGCCCTGTAAAAAAAGAAAGCAGCACCTCCCGGCACTGCTGACTTCCCTTTTCCTTTAGCTTTCTGATTGTGTTATTGCTCCAACTTGATTTCTCCTACATCCGTAGCCTGGCCATCGGTAACGGTTACGCCATCCTTTGCTGCGTTTTTGTAAGGTGGTTTTGCTTCAATGATTACCCGATAAGTGCCAGCCGGTACATCCGATATGGTGAATGTTCCCTCAGTGATGCTTGCTTTTAACGTGTCAGTACTTGATACAGCCCACGCATTAGAAGCACCGTCTGCAGGATTGACCGTACCCTTAATAGTACCGGTTCTCAGTCCGCTAAATGCGAATAAGGCTGCGGCAGCAAATGTCAATGCCGCCAGTTTTAACTTGGCATGTTTCATAATTACAAATTATGGGTTAATTAAAAAATGGTTACATCGTTTAGTCATCGGGTGCATAGCCGGGGCGGCTGCATTATACGGTTGGGGACCCGGTGATGTGTACGGTAGGTTGTATTGTGAGTGTAATATTCCAATACTATGCCAGAATATTTTTGTGTTGACAAGTATTTTTTTTAACATTTTTTATCCCGTGCTGGCATAAAAATTATAACAGCCTGTTTCGCGCTTTGTGTTGGAAGCTTGTAGAATTATTTCATCAGAAGCTTATGAAATTGAAGATTGTCAACAAACAGGAGCGTGTATGTTCTGAAATTTTTTTTTACGAAACTGGTGAAGAGCCGGACCGTTTCCGTGTTGCTGAGGCTGCGCCGTAAGTTTTACAGACCCTCAGCACTTCATTACAGTGCATTTGCCGTTTGCCAGCCGTAAATGATTGTGCACACACGCCGGTATGTCTTTCTCATAATGACTTACATACAATAATGTGGTATGGAAATGACGGCATACCTGGTTGACCAATTCTCTGAAATGCCTGGTCTGTCCATCATCCAATCCCTGGCAGGGTTCATCTAAAATCAACAGCGGCGGATTCTTAACCAACGCACGGGCAAGCAACGTCATGCGTTGCTGTCCCAGTGATAGTCTGCTGAGAGAAGTTGCCTGCCACTTTTTTAAATCCAGCAACTCCAGCCAGGCGTGTACCTGTTGTTGTTGCGACTGCGACAATTGCCTGAACAACCCGATCGTATCGAACAGGCCGGAAGCCACCACTTCAAAGCACGATGCACCTGCATCAAAGAACAGATGCAGTTCCGGCGATACAAAACCAATTTTCCTTTTTATATCCCAGATGCTTTCTCCCGTGCCTCGCCTGCGATCGAACAACCAGATGTCGTTGGCGTAAGCCTGCGGGTTGTCGGCAGTGATCAGGCTCAGCAAAGTAGACTTGCCACTGCCATTGGGACCTGTGATGCTCCAGCATTCTCCGCGTTTTACTTCCCAATGAATATGCTCCAGAATAATTTTCTCTCCATACCGCACCGTTACATTGTTCATCCTGACAGCCGTTTCAAAATCATCTTCGCGTTGTGCAGGTATAGACGACAGGCGTGAAGTATAATCTATAATGCTATCGGCGTTGTTTTGTCTTACAGTTGCCGGCAATTGTTCCTTAGGTCCTGCGTACAGCAGTTTACCTTCCTGCAGCGCCAGTACATGCGTAATACCCGCCGGTAATTCATCCAAGGGCGCTATCAATACGATGGATATTCCTTCCGCCGGAAGGGATTGCAGTATTTGATGTAAAGTCTTACGGCCTTCCGCATCCAGTCCCGTGAAGGGATTGTCCAGTATCAGCATTGCCGGGTGTTGCAATAACGCTTTGGCCAGTTGCAACCGCTTGTTTTCGCCATTGGACAGTTGAATGAGCGGTTTATCAAGGAGCGCTTCAAGATGCAGCAGCGCCATCCTGCTTTTAAATTGTGCTTTATCTGTAGTATATCCAACCAGCGCTTCCGCTACCGTAATGGTATCTTCTGCATCCATGGAATTGTAGCGTTGCTGGTAATACAGATCTGTAGTATTTGAACGGTTCTTAAAATGATGTTGCTGTTCAATCAGCAACACGCCACCCGGTTGCTGCAGGTGAAAAGTGATTTCTCCGTGATAGAATATGTTGCCCGCCAGCGCCCGGGCCAGGGTGGATTTGCCGCTGCCCGAATGCCCGATAATGGCCCATTGCTCGTGTTGATATAGCTGCCAGTCCAGGGGATGCAGCAAAGTAGTTCCGTTGCGATGCACGCTTACCTGCCGGAGTGTTGCCAGAAGTGCTTGTTGTTGGGTCATGCTACGCGGGATAGCTGTAAGTATTTAAAAACGCAAATATCTGTAACCGGAAATGCTTTCAGCGCAGAAAACAGCATTTTCCATATTTTTCCCTGCCCACGCCTGTTTCCTCTCCGAACAAATTGATCTCATTATTTGTTATCTCTGCGACTGACAACAGCGGTTTTATTGTGTGACAAGCCGTCATTTTTTTCCACATTCGTTAATAACTACGGGAAAAACCTTCTGCCTTCAATTGGCTATATTTGCCCGTTCCCGAAGTAGGGAAGCGTGTCGGGAAACGTATTTTATTTCACATAAATCAAAGATAGTCAGCGAAACAGATGAGCAGTATTTGCTCATCCCTGCAAAAATTCAGTACCAGATAAATGGCAAAAGAAAAGAAACCTGAAACCACCAATTTGTTCGAGTATACCGAAGATTCCATCAAATCGCTGGACTGGCGCGAGCATATCCGCATGCGTCCGGGTATGTACATCGGTAAACTGGGCGATGGCTCCAGTCCGGATGACGGCATTTACGTGCTCCTCAAAGAGGTAATAGACAACTGTATTGACGAATACACCATGGGTTATGGTAAGCAGGTGGATATTACCATCGAAGGGAAAACGGTGACCGTGCGCGACTATGGCCGTGGTATACCGCTGGGCAAGGTGGTGGACGTAGTGAGCAAGATCAATACCGGCGCCAAATACGACAGCAAGGTGTTTCAGAAAAGCGTTGGTTTGAATGGTGTCGGTACCAAAGCGGTAAACGCGCTGAGTAATTATTTTAAAGTAACTGCTTTCCGCGAAGGCAAGGAAAAAACGGCCGAATTCCAGCAGGGCGTATTGATCAAGGAACACAAGGAAGCCAAAACCGATGAGAAGAACGGCACCATGGTGACCTTCATTCCCGACAGCGGCGTGTTCAAGAATTTCCGTTTTATTGAAGAATATATCGACAGCCAGCTATGGAACTATTGTTACCTCAATGCCGGCCTGGTCATCACGCTCAACGGAAAGAAATACGTCAGCAAGAATGGTTTGCTCGATCTGCTGCAACGCAAGACCAACGAAGACGAACTGCGTTACCCGATCATTCACCTCAAAGGGGATGATATTGAAGTGGCCATGACGCACGAAGACCAGTATGGTGAAGAGTATTATTCGTTCGTAAACGGTCAGTATACCACGCAGGGTGGTACGCACCTCGCCGCTTTTCGCGAGGCTGTGGTAAAGACCATCCGCGATTTCTATAAGAAAGATTATGACGCCTCCGACATACGCGCCAGTATCTGCGCCGCCATTTCGGTAAGAGTGCAGGAACCGGTGTTTGAATCCCAGACCAAGACCAAGCTGGGTTCGCAGTTTGTGTACGAAGGCGGTCCCTCTATGCGCAATTTTGTAGGTGATTTTCTCAGCAAGGAACTGGACAATTACCTGCATCGCAACCCGTCCACTGCCGAAGCGCTCAAAAAACGTATCGAACAAAGCGAACGGGAGCGCAAGGAACTGGCCGGTATCAAGAAACTGGCCAACGAACGCGCCAGGAAAGCCAATCTTCACAACCGCAAACTGCGCGACTGCCGCTATCATTACAACGATGAACCTACCGGCAAAGACAAGGATGTTATTATAGAAAAAGGAAAAGAAAGCACCATCTTTATCACCGAGGGTGACTCTGCAAGCGGTTCTATCACCAAATCGCGCAATGTGGAAACGCAGGCAGTATTCAGTTTACGTGGTAAACCGCTCAACTGTTTCGGTCTTACCAAAAAGGTGGTGTACGAAAACGAAGAATTCAACCTGCTGCAACATGC
>Ga0164243_10007007_pt1 | contig 16929 bp, 10 predicted proteins | sample OricompcompostOP_FD_108781 | JGI IMG/M metagenome (GOLD analysis project Ga0164243, IMG submission 108781) | Organic Plus compost microbial communities from Emeryville, California, USA - Original compost - Organic plus compost (OP) | ecosystem: Engineered > Solid waste > Mixed feedstock >... | reverse complement strand
GCTCGGTCGCGGCGAACACGAACGCGCGCACGTTTTCCGGCAACGCGATGTCGTGGCCGGCACCGTCGACGAATGTCAGCGCGCCGCCGTGCCAGAGCTCATTTTCCGAATCTGCATGAATGATCTTCGGGCATGTCTTCGTGCCGAGGCAGCGCGCCAGCACCCCGTCCGTGCGGCGGCTCACCGGATCGAACGTCACCGGGTAGGTGAAAGGAAATTCATCGCCGCGCAGCCGCGAAGGGCCGTGCTGCGCGTCCTTCAGCCCCGGTCGCGCGAATGCTGAATTGACTGCATTCTTCCCCGCTCCGGAGATGTTGATGTGAAGACCATCGAACACGATGCGGCCGCGCTCGTCTTCGTTGAACTCGTACAGCAGCTCCTTGATGGTGCGGCCCGTCTGCGACGCACCGAAGCCGATCGTCTTGCGTACGATGGTCTTCCCGTTCACCGCGAGCGGATTGCCCGCGCCGTTGTCGTATCGCAGGAACGACACCAAGTCGCGCATGCTCGCAAGCCCGAGCCCGTACACGACCGGATCCTTCGCCGTGTACACGAATTCATAGATCGCGCCCGCGCTCGGCGGCGAGCTTTGCGGTTTCGTCACCTCGATTCGCCATGGATCGAGATAGCGCCACGCGAGGCCGGCCGGCGTCGTACGCGCGTCCTCATCTTTCTCGCGAACGTTCAAGACCGCCGGCGCATTCACATCAGCGGCGGGATACGTGAGATAGCCGATGAACGTCGCGCCCGCACCCACGTCCATGAATTGCTCGCGCGTACGGCCGGTGAGCCCGGCGGCCAACGGAAGTCGCGCGCCAAGCACCGCAGAGCCCGGTGGCCGCGTGAAGCGACTCGCGAGCGCAACGCTCATTGCGGACTCCGCGTGGATCGGATAATCGACCTGCCAACCGCCGACCACCAGCGTATGTCCGCGCGCCATGAGCCAGCCGTCACCAGCGGCATCCGCCGATCTCGCATCTCGCGAGCCGGCGTTGTTGAACATGCTGAGCAGCAGACTGCTGCCGCGATTCACCGGCTCGTAGATCAGAAGGCCCGACGCCTTCCCAAGCGCCGCGGGTCGATACATCACGACGTCCGCATCGAACGCGACACGGCCGTCGCGCTCACGCGGCGCGTGGCGGAGATTGACGATGCCTGCATTCAGCAAGTGATCGGGATCGACGCGAAAGTGAGCAATCGCGTCGACACGCTCGTAAGCGCCTACGTCGCCGAATGCACGCCCGCCGAATGCGGGCGACGCCTGCTTCACTTCGAAGCGGACGACTTCGGCGGCAACGGGCATCGCAAGGCCGAGGAGAACGCAGCAGATCGCCAGGACATGCCCCGCGATCCTCGGCCGCAGCCTGGACACCTGCATCACCATGACTTCCGCACGCTCAAGGCAAAGAGCCGGCCGATCGGGCTCACCGTCTGCGGATCGTAGCCGCCCGAGATATTCACGAACGGCGGCGTCTCGTCCGCGAGATTTTGTACGTCGAGCGACAGCGACAGCCCCTCGACGAGCGCGCTCATGTCGTAGCCGACGTGCAGATCCATCGTCAGGTAATCGTCGATGTCGCGCACGGGCGTGACGCCTGTCTGCCGGTAGTCCCCGATGTAGTTCAGGAACGCGACGACATCGAGCGCACCTCGACGCCAGCCAAAGTCGGCCCGGCCGCGAAAGCGCTGCGGAAAGTTGATCGTGTCCGCGACGTCGATCTGCGGCGCGCCGGGTCCGGTCGCCGTCGTCAGCTTCGTGAAATACGATGCGTTCACGCCGGCGCTCAGATCGCCGATGCCCGTCTGCCACTGCTGGCGGATGTCAGCATCGATCCCCTTCGCGATCGTCACGCCGAGATTCTGGCGCCGTCCGTCCTGAATGTAGGTCACGGCCGCGGCATTGATCGGTGAATTGATCGGCAAGCCGGAGGCGAGCAGTGCGTTCACCTGTTCGGCCGTCGGATTGAGCACGCGATACTGCGCATAGATCGGATTCGTCAGCAGGCCGGCCGTACCGCGCAGCCCGACGATTTGATGCTCGTAGTCGAGACTGAAATACGTGAGCGCCGCGCGGAAGCCGGGCAAGGCATCCGGGTGAATGTCCACCCCGAACGACCAGGTGGTCGCCTCCTCCGGTTTCAGATCCTCGTTGCCGCCCGCGATGCCGATACCGAAGCACGTCGTCGCCGGTGGGCGATGCGAGCAAGGCAGCGTGTCGCCGTAGAGGCCGTAGCCACCGGAGCGCGGATCGTTTTCGGCGAGGCCAGGCGCACGGAACGAGGTGCCCCAGCTGCCCCGCACCGTCATCGCATCGATCGGATCCCAGCTGACGCCGATCTTCGGGTTGAACGTGTCGCCGAAGTCGCTGTATTCCTCGTAGCGTCCGGCAAGCGAAAGCTCGAGGCGCTGGATGCCGGCGAGCGCATTGCCCGAGCCGACGATCGGGATCAACGCTTCCGCGAAGCCCGCGTACACGTCCCGCCTCGCCTTGCTCGGCACATACACCGGCGCGACGGTCGAACCTTGCGTCAGCAACCCGCCGAGTCCTTCGTCGCGATACTCGGCGCCTGCGGCAAGCTTCACGCCGCCGCCCGGGAGCATGAACAACGTTCCATCGACTTGAGCCGTCGCGATCGTGAGCTCGGTATCGCCTTGAATGACGAACTGGCCGTTGCGGACGGCGGCCACCGTTGCCGGATTCGAAATGCCGCCCGTGCCGAAGGGATTGAACGCGGCTGCGGGATTGGGATTCGCGAGCGCGGCATTGATGCCGCCCGCGGTCGTGTTCAGATTCTGACGGCGTTCGACTTCATCCTCGCTTCTGCCATGCGCCGCGTACACCTCGAGCTGCCAGTCGCCGCCGAGGCGCTGCGTCGCGCCGAGCACGCCTTCCCAGGCATCAGCGAACCCGGGATTGTTCGGCAGTCCGCCGTCGCGCGCGAAGTTGTACTGCACGCTGATCGGCCCTGTGCCGCCGGTCGGATTGAAATAGAACGGATTCGCGTTCGTGACGTTGAGCGTTGCGGTCACGTCCGGCGCTTGCAGCGCAAACGTGCGATGCGAATAGAAGCCTTCCACGAACAGCGTCAGCGAATCGCTCAAGTCCTGGGTGCCGGACAGGAACACGCTCGTGCGCCGCAGGTTCGGAATGATGTCGCCCTGCTTGATGCTGTCGCACAGGTTGCGCGTGTTCGGCGTCAGCGAGCCAGGCGTCAACACGCCGGTCGAATTCGCCGGGATCGCGTACGACACGCCGCCGACGACGATATTGCCCGGCACGCACTGCTGCGAACGGAAATCCGAGCCGCCGCGCGAGCGCAAGTCAGAGGTGTAGAAATCGCGGTCCCTGCCTTCGAGCGCGCTGTGATACGTGTGATCGGCCGCAATCATGAAATGGCCGCCCTGCCACTCGGTGCCGAAGAGCTGCGACACCGACCAGTCGTAGTACGCATCGCCGGTGCCGTAGCGCATCGCACTTTCCGCGCCGGTGAAATTGCGGCGCGGGATCAGGTTCACGACGCCGGTCACCGCGTCCGAGCCGTAGATCGCGGATCCGCCGTCGGCGACGACCTCGAGGCGCTCGAGCGCAATCGAAGGAATCACCGATGCGTCCGTAATCTGTCCTTGCGTTCCCGCGGCGGGCATGCGCCGGCCGCCGAGCAGCAGCAACGTCGCGTTCGAGCCGATGCCGCGCAAGTTCACCGCAACGCTTCGCGTGGCGTTCGCGGCGCCGTTTTGCGCGCCTGACGCGGTTTCGGATGCGCCGAGCCCGACGATCTGCGGAACCTTGCGAATCAAATCACCGGTCGACGGCGCGCCGCTCGCCTCGATCGCGTTGCGTTCGAGCGCGATCACGCTCGAGCCCACCGCCTCCGCGCCTCGAATCCGGCTCCCGGTGACGACGACCTGCTCGACGTCTTGCGCGAATGCCGTCGTGAAATGCGCAACAGCGCAGCAGGCGCTCAGCGCCATGGCCGCCGCGGACGTAATTCTCTGCTGCATGATTCCCCCTTATTTTTTCCTGCGCGCGAAGGCAATTTCCCCTTCCCCTCGCGCGACATTGTTCGCTGGATTGTTGACAATCCTGTCGGCAATTCCTAGATTGGCAGAAGACAACAAAAATAGCCACGTCACTGAAGGGGGCCGACATGCGAGCACGTACCTCAACCTCTCTCGGCGCGCTTGCGCTGGCGTCGATCAGCTCCGGCGCCGTCGCCCAGCAAAGCACGGCGCCGCAGGCGTCACTGGAAGAAGTCGTCGTCACCGGCAGCAGCATTCGCGGCGTCACGACGCCGGGATCGCCGGTCATCACGCTCGGCCGCGAAGACCTGACGGCCACCGGACTTGCAACGAGCAGTGATCTCGCGCGCGCGCTGCCGCAGGTGATCAATCTCGGCGCAGACGAAAGCCGCCTCGCCGGTGCGCAAGATGCCGCCGCGAACACGACGCGCGTCTCCGGCATCAACCTGCGCGGCATCGGCAACGAAGCCACGTTGCTGCTCATCAACGGCCGCAGGCTCGCACCGGCCGGCGTGATCAAGTCGCTCTACGATCCGAACGTGATTCCTGCGGCCGCGGTCGAGCGGCTCGAAGTGGTCGTCGACGGCGCCTCGGCCATCTATGGATCGGATGCGGTCGCCGGCGTCGTGAACATCATCACGCGCAAGAACTGGAGCGGCGCCGAAACGCTGTTGCGCTACGGCGTCGCCGACGGCACGAATCAGAAGATCGCGAGCCAGAACTTCGGCTTCACCTGGGACGGCGGCAGCATCTTCGGCGCCTACGAGCACAACGAGCGCGACAGCCTCTCAGGCATGGACCGCGATTTCGCCTCTGCCGATCGGCGCGCTCGCGGCGGCTCGGATGCGCGCTCGACGCTGGCCTCTCCGGGCAACATCATTTCGGGAACGACGCGTTATCCGCTGCCTGGCGGCAGCGGCACCGGACTTTCGCCCGCCGCGCTCGTCGCCGGCGCACCGAACCGCTTCGACGACGCCGCATTCGCCGACCTCTTGCCGAATCAAGAGCGCGACACGTTCTTCCTCGACGCCCGCCAGGAGTTCGGCAATTTCACCGCCTGGTACCAGGGCTGGTATTCACGGCGCGATTTCGATGAGCGCGTCGCGCCCGCTTCGGGGCAATTGCGCGTACCGAATACGAATCCCTACTTCGTCGCCCCCGCCGCGCTCGGCTCACCGGCGTTCGTCAACGTGGAGTATCGCTTCCTTGCCGAAGATGCCGATCCGCGTCTGACCGGCTATGAGAACGCGCAACAGAATGCGCTCGGATTGACGTATGACGTCGGCGGCGGCTGGCAGATCGAAGCGTACGGCAACATCAGCGCGAATCGCGGCTTCCAGCGCCGCGGCGCGATCACGAACGGCGCGGCGCTCACGGCGGCGCTCAACAGCACGAACCCGGCGACGGCGTTCAACCCGTTCGGCGACGGCACGTTCAATGTTACGAACAATCCCGGACTCGTCGATCTCATCATCGCGAATCGCGACACGTACGGCACGAGCGAAGGGCGCGACCTCGCCGTGAAGGCCGACGGCCCGATTTTCTCGCTGCCGGGCGGCGCAGTGCGCATCGCCGCCGGCGCGGAGCGGCACGACAACGAGTTTCGCCAGACGTTGAATGCAACGAACGTCCTGGCCTCGGGCGCGGTGACGACGAAGAAAGTGCTGAATCGCCGCCACAACACCTCGCTGTTCGCGGAGATGTTCGTTCCGATCGTCGGCAGCCCGAATGCCGTCAGCGGCATCGACGAGCTCAGCCTCTCGCTCGCCGTGCGGCGCGAAGAATATTCGGACTTCGGCGACACGACCGATCCGAAGATCGGGCTGGTCTACAGCCCGATCGAAAGCGTCAGCCTGCGCGCGACCTACGGCACTTCGTTCCGCGCGCCCTCGCTCGTCGACACGAGCGAGCAGATCCACAACATCTTCATTCAGAACCTCACGGATCCGATCGGCGCGGGCGGCGTCACTCGCGGCATCTTCCACAACGGCGGCCGCGCCACGCTGCAACCCGAAGAAGCAGATACGTGGTCATTCGGCGTCGACTGGCAGCCGGGCGGCGCCCTCGACGGCCTCGCCGCATCGGCCACCTACTATCGAGTCGATTACACGAGCCGCATCGACGTCGTGCCGAACACGGCCCTGACGAACGCCGACGTGTACGCGCCGTTCATCGTTCGTCGTCCGCCTGCGAGCGACGCGGCAGGAACCGCGGCGTTCAACGCGCTGGTGCAAAGCTTCCTCGCGAATCCTGATCTGCAGAGCCCGGTCGAGCCGGTGGCGAACATCAACGCGATCGTCGACGGCCGGCGCGCCAACGTCGGCAGCACCAAGCAGGAAGGCATCGACGTCGATCTGATGTATCGGTTCGATACCTCGATCGGCACCTGGTTTGCCGGCGTGAACGTCGCGAAGATCCTCGATCTCACGCGCTCGACCGCGCCCGGCCTGCCCTACGTCGATGTGCTCGATACGTTCGGCAATCCCGTCGATCTGCGCGCCCGCGCCTCGTTCGGCTGGCGGCGCGGCGGATTCTCGGCGAACGCGTACGTGAACTACATCGACGGCTACACCAATACGGCGGTCACGCCGAACACGTCCGTCGACAGTTATCAGACCGTCGACGCATCGATCAGCTACGCCTTCGACAGCGGCCTGCTGGAAGGCCTGAGCATCGCGCTCAACGGCCAGGACCTCTTCGATGAAGAGCCGCCCGTGGTGCTGAACGGCATCTACTCGTGGGACAACCAGAACGTCTCGCCGCTCGGACGCATGGTGTCGCTGGTCCTCACGAAGAAATGGTGAGCCGAGTGCCTGCGCGAGCACCGCATGCGCGGGGCATGCTATTCGAATTCGGCCTCGAGCTCGGCGAGCGCGTCGAGGCCTTCGGCGATGTGCTCGCGCATGTACCGCTCCGCTTCCTTCACCCGGCCATGGACGATCGCATCCGTGATCTTCTGATGGCCGGCGTTCGCCTTGTCGATGCGCTTTGCGCTGTAGAAGGTCGTGAACAGCAGTCGGTAGATCGGCACGCGCAGCCGTTCGACGAACATCCGGACGTATTCGTTGCCCGAGCCTTCGATGATGAGGCGATGCCATTCGTCATTGAGCCGGGCGAAGCGCTCGTGATCTCCGGTGTGCTCGATCGCGTTCAGTTCGCCCTGGATCTTCGCGAGCCGGGCTTTGAGCTGCGGCGCATCCGCGGCTGCGAAGTCGCCCGCCGCGAGGCCTTCGAGCGCCATGCGTGCGCGATAGATCTGCCGCACTTCGTCGCGGCTGAACGTCTTCACGGACGCGCCGCGGAACTCTTCGATCGTGACCAGGCCTTCGGTGGACAGCCGCTGCAACGCCTCGCGCACGCGGCTGCGGCTCGTACCGACCTCGCGCACGATGTCGGCCTCGACGAGCCGCTGCCCGGGCACGAACCGGCCGCGTCGGATTCGCTCGCGAATCCAATCGACGGTGTCGTGCACCGAGGGCACCTCGCTACGCACCGGGACCTTGGCACGCTTGGGCATGGTTTTGTTGCGCATCGCTTCGAGCGGAAGAAAAGACCGTGTAAACGCACGCGCAGTATGGTCAACTTTTTCATCGACAATCAACCGGCGAGCGCACACCGCAGCGCCTCACGCGAAACGACTCTCGACGAATGACTGCTAGCGACGTGCCCATCGACTTCGTATTCACCGGTGACTTGGTCCTTGATGAACCCGATCCCGATCACTGGCTCAGCGGCATTGCCTGCGCGCTGCGTGCAGCGCACGTCGCGGTCGGACATCTCGAGGTTCCGCATAGCCGGCGCGGCGTCGAGCTGAAAGGCGACGTACCCGCGCCCGGCGCGGATCCCGCGCATCTCGCCGCCCTGAAGCGCGCGGGCTTCACGGCGGTCACGCTCGCGGGCAATCACATCTCGGACTTGGGCGGCGCAGGCATTGCCGACACGCGTGCCGAGCTGGAGCGCCTCGGCATTCGCTTCACCGGCGCGGGCGCGAATCTTCCCGAAGCCGCCGCGCCGGCCGTGATCGAAGCCGCCGGGCGCAGCATCGCGCTGCTCAGTTTCAACTGCGTAGGTCCCGAAGCCGCGTGGGCAACGGCCGATCGCGCGGGCTGCGCATATGTTCGCATCGAAACCGCGGACGGCTCGCCGATCGCGCCTTCCGCGCCGCTCGAACGCGTCAACGCCGATTCGCTCGCCGACATGCAGCGCGCAATCGTTGCCGCACGCGCGCACAACGACGTCGTCATCGTCGCGTTACACAAAGGCATCGTGCACACGCCTGCGCGACTCGCGCCTTACGAACGGCCGTTGGCGCACGCGGCGATCGACGCAGGCGCCGACATCGTGCTCGGCCATCACGCGCACATCGTGCGCGGCATCGAACGGTATCGCGGCAAGCCGATCTTTCATGGCCTGGGGAACGGCTGCGTCGTCACGCGCGCGTTGAGCCCGAACCAATCACACCCGGAGCGAGCCGCGTGGGCCCGCAGGCGGCGCGAGCTGTTCGGATTCGAGCCTGACCCGGCGTACGAGCTGGCGCCCTTTCATCTCGAGGCGGTGAACGCGATGCTCGGCCGAGTGCGCCTGCATGCTGACGGCACGCTGCAAAGCGGCTTTACGCCGGTGTTCGTGGAAGCACCGGGCCGTCCGACGCTGGCTCACGGACCGCTTGCGGACCGTGTCGTCGCCTACGTCGAGCGCATCACTCGCGATGCCGGCATGCCAGCACTCAACGCGAATCGCAGCGGAGACGACGCGTGGCTGACTTGATCCCTGCGCAAGAGTCCACGCCCGGCGAGCGACGCCGCTATGGCCCTCTGTTCTATGTGGGCGCAGGCGGCCTGCTCATCGCGATGGCGATCGAAGCCATTGCCGTCATCGGTCGGCAGATCGGCATGCCGCTGCTCGGCGCGCTCGAGATCATTCAGGCTGCGATTCTTCTGACGGCGTCCTCATCGATGCTGACCGCGACGCTCAGCGATGCGCACGCAACGGTGCATCTGGTCATCGAGCGCCTGCCGCCGCGGCCGCGACGCTGGCTGCACCGCGGCGCAATGCTGGTCTCGGCGCTGTTTTTCGCGAGCCTCTCGTGCGCCGCCGCGTGGCTGACGGCGGAGGCATGGAACGAGTTCGAGCACAGCGAGCTGCTCCATATTCCTTATCGGCCGTTGCGCGTGATCGTCGTGCTCGCAAGCGCCGCGGTTGCGATCGTGTTTGCGTACAAGGCGGTGCGCCACGATGCAGGACGTGACGCATGAACGGCCTGCTCGGTGTGATCGCGCTCTTGATCCTGCTCACGCTCGGCGTTCCGATCGGGATTGCGATGGGCGTCGTCGGTCTGGGCGGGCTCACGCTGCTGATCGGTTTCGAACCCGCGTTGATCAAGTCAGGCATCGTGTTGTTCGAAACAGTGTTGAAGTACGAGCTCGGCGTGCTGCCGTTGTTTCTCTTGATGGCGCATTTCTGTTTCGCGGCCGGCGCGAGCCGCGATTTCTTCGACGCCGCGGCGCGCTTGATCGGCCATCGTCGCGGCGGACTGGCGCTGGCTTCCATTGCCGGTTGCGCTGGCTTCGGCTCCATCAGCGGCTCGAGTCTCGCGACCGCGGCGACGATCGGCCTCGTCGGATTGCCGGAGATGCGCCGGCGCGGCTATTCCGATGCGCTCGCCACCGGCTCGGTTGCAGCGGGCGGCACGCTCGGATCGCTGATTCCGCCCTCGGGCGCGCTCATCGTGTTCGGCATTCTCGCCGAGGAATCGATCGGCACGCTCTTCACCGCCGCGATCATCCCGGCGCTCTCGCAAGCGCTCTTCTATATGGTCACGATTGTCCTGTTGTGCCGCTGGCGCCCGTCGATCGGCCCCGCGACCGAACGCGCGAGCTGGGCGGAACGGCGCGCATCCCTGTTGCGCATCATCGATCTTGCCCTGCTCGTCCTGCTGGTCATCGGCGGCATTGCGCTCGGATGGTTCACGCCGACGGAAGCCGCTTCGATCGGCGCCGTCGGTGCGCTTTTGCTGTGTGCACGTCGTAAACGGCTCAATTGGGATTCGCTGCGCGCCGCGCTCGCCGACACGCTGCGCACCACCGGCATGATCTATGTCGTCATCATCGGCGCGCTCATCTTTTCCGTGTTCATGAGCCTGACCGGCCTCGCCGATCAAGTCGCGGCGCTGATGAACGGCCTGGGCGGCGGGCAATGGACGGCGATCATCGTGATGACATTGATCCTGCTGTTGCTCGGATCGGTGCTCGACGGCCTCGCGCTGATGCTGCTCACGACGCCGATTCTGCTGCCGATCGTCACTCAGCTCGGCCTGTCGCCGATCTGGTTCGGCATCTATCTCGTGCGCACGATGGAGCTCGGGTTCGTGCATCCGCCGATCGGCATGAACCTGTACGTGATCCAGGGGATCGCGAAAGACGTGCCGCTGACGCGCATCTTCAAGGGCGTGCTGCCGTTCCTCGCGGCCGACTTCGTGCATCTGGCGCTGCTCGTCGCCGTTCCGGGGCTCGTGCTCGCGTTGCCCGCGTGGTTGGGATCATGACTCAGACGAATTCATTCGCAGACCGCCTGACCGAACCGCTCGCCACGGCTCGCGGCGAAAGCGCACGCGGCCGGCGCGTCGTCGGATACGTCGGTGATGATGTTCCGGTCGAGTTGATCCTCGCCGCGGACGCTCTGCCCGTGCGCCTGAGCGGCATCCCGCAAGCGACGCCGCTCGCGGATCGATACTTGGAAAGCTCGTTCGGGCCGGCGTATCGCTCGCTGCTAGAGCAATGGCTGCGCGGCGAGCTCGACTTTCTGGAGTCGATCGTGTTTCCGCGCACGAACGACTCCGCGCAACGTCTGTACTACTACACCTGCGAGCTGCAGCGCCGCGGAATTCACCGGGGGCCGCGCTCGTTGATCTATGACATTGCGCGCGTGCATCGCGAGACGAGCCGTGCACATACGATTGCCGCGACTCGGACCCTTGCATCCCAGATCGGAACGATGAGCGCCAAGCTCGACGCAGCAGTCGCTCGCGTGCACGAGCGCGCGCGGTTGATGAAGACGATCATGGCGCATCGTTGTGCCACTCCCGCCGTGTCCGGTGCCGAGGCTGTACACGCATGGCGTTGCATGCAGCTCGATTGGACTGAAGGATTCGAAGCGGCCGTGCGCGAGTGGAGTCATTCGATCCCGCACACGTTGCATGGACCGCGAATCATGTTCGCCGGCAGCGCTCCGCCCGACGAACGGTTTCATCGCGCTATCGAGCTGGCCGGCTGCGCCATCGTCGATGAGCTCCACGACGAAGCACCGGCTCATGCGATGTTGCGCTGGCTCGCCTCCCGACCATCGATCGAAGCAGTCGCGGACGCGTATCACGCCGCGCTCGGCACCGCAGCCATGTTGCTCCACTCCCCGGACGTGCTCGTCGAGCGCGCACGCAAGGTCGGCGCCGAGGGCGTCGTGCTTTGGTTCGTCGAAGAGGACGAAGGCATCGTCTGGGAAGTCCCGCGGCAGATCGAACGACTGCGAAACGCGGGGCTTGCCGTGTTGTCGCTGACGCGTCAGCCCTGGAATGCGGGATCCGAGGCGCTCGACGCAGCCGCCGATTTCGCTCGCACGTTGCAGGAGGCCCGATGAACCTGTTGAGCGGCCTCAAAGTAATCGCACTCGACGATGCTGCCCATGGCGCACTCGCTCGCCTGCTCGCCAGCTTCGGTGCCGATGTTTCCCCCACGTCCCTGCCGAAGCTGGCGAGCGATCTGGCGCGTGCGGATGTGCTCCTCGATCGTCTCGGACTTGCGTTGCTTGCAGACGCCGGCTTCGCGCGCGAGGTCATCGAAGCAGCGAATCCGCGCCTGCTGCACGTATCCGTCACGCCGTTCGGCAGCAGCGGTCCGCGCGCGAAGTGGAAAGGATCGGAGCTCGTGGCTTCCGCGATGGGTGGAACGCTGCGCTTGACGGGCGATCCTGATCGCCCGCCCGTCAAGGAAGCCCTCGATGCATGCTGGTTCCATGCCGAAATGGCGGCCGCTTCCGGGCTGACCGCCGCGCTCTACGAACGGGAGGAAAGCAGCCGAGGCCAGCACATCGACGTCTCCGTGCAGGAAGTCGCGTTCTCACGCAACGTGAACGGCGTGCTCGTCTGGCAATTCGATCGCCGCAAGCTCCATCGCGTCGGCGGCGCACTGAATTACGGCATCGCGACCGTCCGATGCATCTGGCCGCTCGCCGACGGCTTTTGCTTTCATTCGCTGATGACTGGGCGCTTCGGCGCGCCTGCAAACCGAGCGCTGAGCGACTGGATCGACGCCGTCGGTCTGCCCAATCCGCTGCGCGAGGTGAATTGGGAGACGTACAACCGCTCCACGCTCGATCCTAAGCTCCGTGCCGAATGGGAATCGGCGATCGAACGCTTCTTTCGCACGCGCACGCGCGCCGACATCGCTGGCGAAGGCCGTGCGCGCGGCATCAACGCGACGGTCGTCGCGACGCCGAGCGATGTGCTCGCGGATCCGCATCTCCAGGCTCGCGATTTCTGGAATGAGCATCGCCAGCCGCGGCGCTTCGTCGAAGTGACTTGGGGCGATCGCACGGCCGTGCCGCCGCGCCGCAGCTCCGCTCCTGCTCGGCCCGGGCTTTTACAGGGCGTGCGCGTGCTCGATTTTTCCTGGGCGCTCGTCGGCTCGATCACGACGAAGGTGCTGGGGGATTTCGGCTGCGACGTGATCAAAGTGGAATCGCGCAGCCGGCCGTGCCTGTCGCGGCTCGATGTCCAGGTCAGCGCGTCCAAGCCCGGCAACTTCGACGACAAGCCCTGGTTCGCGCACCTCAACACTTCGAAGCGCAGCCTCGCGCTCGACATGAAGCATCCCGCGAGCCGCGAAGTGCTCGATCCCTTGATCGACTGGGCGGACGTCGTCGTCGAGAACTTCTCGCCCGGCACGATGGCGAAGCTCGGGCTCGATTACGCCACGCTCGCGAAACGAAATCCGGGCCTGATCATGGTGTCGGGCAGCGTGTTCGGACAAACCGGGCCGCTCGCGCAGCAGTGGGGTGTCGATGGCACGGGCGCCGCGTTGTCGGGCCGCACGTATCTGACCGGCTGGGCGGATCGCAATCCCGTGATTCCAGGCGCCGTCCCTTATGGCGACGTGATCGTTCCTTACGTCATGGCAGCGGCCGTCGCGGCGGCGTTGCGGCGCCGGCAGCAGGACGGTGTCGGATGTCACATCGACGCGGCGATGTACGAGATCTGCGTCCAGCAAATGTTCGATGCAGTTGCCGCCGCCGCGCGCGGCGTCCGACTCGACCGCACCGGCAACGACGATGCGCGCGTGTTCCATCAAGGCGTGTATCCGACGCAAGGTCAGGATCGCTGGATCGCGATCACGTTGGACCGGCGTGAAGACTGGGACCGGCTGCGCGCCGCGTTCGACCTTCGACAAGCAGACAGCGCCGCGGACCGGCACGCCATCCTCGCCGCGCTCACGTCGCAATACGTCGATCACGATCTCGCAGTGACGCTGCAATCGCTCGGCATTGCGGCCGGTGCCGTGCAAGACATCGAAGATCTGCTCGAGCACGACCCGCAGCTCGTCGCACGCGGCGCGCTCGTGACGCTCGATCATCCGCTTCTCGGCGCGTTCGGCCACGTCCGCACCCCCGTCACCTTCTCTCGCAGCGCGATCGCGCCGTACCGTCCGCCGCGCATGGGCGAGCACAGCCGCGAGATCGCACGAACCTTGAGCGGCCTGTCGGACGCGCGCATCGACGCGCTCGAGACGGCCGGAGTCTTCAAATGAGCACATCGGCGCCAGACGTTCAGGGCAGCGGCCACGAAACCGGCAGACGCAGCCGCAAGGATCTCGAATGCACCGCGGCCGCGACGGCGTATCAGCGGGCGTTCGTCCAGGATCTGAAACGCCGCGTCGTCGACAACGGCGAGCCCTTTGCGATCGCGCAGGCGGACACGCCGCATGAAATCTTCCACACGCTCGACATCCCGCTCGTGAGCAACCAGTGGTGGTCGGCGTACATCTCCGCGAAGCAGCTCTCGCCGCGCTATTTCTCCACGCTCGATCGTCTCGGGTTTCCGGCGAACAGCTGCCGCTACTGCTCGCTCGGGCTCGCCTGCACGCTCGACAACGATCCCGCTGTCGCGCCCTGGGGCGGATTGCCGAAGCCGACGGTGCTCGTCGCGCGCCTCACGTGCGAATGCATCGCTCACGTCTTCTCGCACTGGGCCGATGCGCTCGGCAGCGAGTTCTTCCCGCTCGAAGCGCCGGCATGGACCCACAAAGATCCGAAGTGGTACCTGAAATCGAACGTCGATTGGGAAGAGGTGTACGAGCCGCAGCGCATCGAGCTGCTCGTGCAGGAGATGCAGGCGCTGATCGCGAAGCTCGAAGCGCGCACCGGGCGACGTTTCGACATGGAGAAATTCGTCGCCTTGATGGAAGCCGTGAACGAGCAGGAAGGCTACATCGCGGAAGCCTCGCGCATGATCGGCGCCGCGCGGCCCTGCCCCGTCAGCATCGCGGACCAGATGCCGAACACGATGATTCCCCAATGGCATCGCGGCTCGCCCTGGGCCGTCGCGCACGGCAAACGCTTTCGCGACGAAGTTGCGGAACGCGTGGCGCGCGGCATCGCCGCGAGCAGCAACGAGCGCGTGCGGCTCATGTGGATCGGCGCGGGGCTCTGGCACGATCCCGGCTTCTACAGCGCGCTCGAAGCGCGCTACGGCGCCGTGTTCGTCTGGTCGATGTACATGCCGTTCGCCGGTCCGCAGTACATCCGCGCGATCAAGAACAAGCCGTTTCACGCGCTCGCAAGCCGCATCTGCTCGATGAACGAAGTCCTGCATCTGCCGCCGTGGATGAACGGCTGGATGGTGAGCGAGGCCGAGCGCTGCGGCATCGATGCCGCCGTGATTCTCGTGCCGCCCGACAACCGGCTCTCACAGTCGGGCACGAATCTCACCCAGCTCGCGCTCGAGGATGCGGGCGTGCCGGCGCTGCTGTTGAGCGCGGACATGGTGAACGCGCAAGGCTGGAATCATGAGCGAATGGTCGAGCACGTCGGCGGCTTCCTCGAACGGGCGGGGCTGCTGTGAAACGCATCGCGCTCATCGCTCTGCTCGCGCTCTTGACGGCATGCGGCTCGCACGAGGACTCGACCGTGACGACGCTCAGCTACGGAAGCCCGTATTCGCCGGGTCATCCCTTCAGCCGCGCGGACATCGCCTGGATGAAATGGGTGGAAGCACAGTCCGGCGGGAAGCTGCGCATCCAACCGTATTGGTCGGGCTCCCTGCTCTCCTCCGAACATGCGATGACCGAGCTGCGCCACGGCGTTGCCGATATCGGCTTGATCACGCCGATCTATGCGCGCGGCGGCACGCATCTGATTCGCGCGCAAGCCGGCTTTTACGGCGGCGCTGCCACGTTCGACGAGCAGGTGGCGATGTATCGCTGTCTTGCGGACAACGAGCCGCAGTTCGCGACCGAGCTCAAGGGCTTGAAGGTACTCGCCGTGCAAGGCGGCAACCTGCCGGTGATCATCACGCGCGATCGCGCCGTGAAATCGCTTTCGGACTTGCAGGGACTGCGCCTGCGCGCGCCTTCCGAATTGCTCGCGGTGCTCGAGCATCTGCGCGCCGATCCGGTCGACATGCCGATGCGCGATGTGTATTCGGCGCTCGCGAAGGGCGTGCTGGACGGCGTCGTCGCGCCGATGGATACGTTCAAGTCGCTGCATTTCGCCGAGGTCACGCATTTCGTCACGCGCATCACGATCCCGCGCGGCGCGTATCCGGGCCGCGCGATGAGCGCACGTCGTTGGGATTCGCTGAATAGCGAGCAGCAGCGCATCCTTCAGGCGAGCACGCAGGTCTGGGAAGACGCGCTCGAGCGCGAGCTCAGCGGCGCCGACGGCGTCGGCGAGCAGGAAGCGCATCAGAAAGGCATCGTCTTCAACACGATCAGCGCGGCGGACCAGGCCGAGTTCGACGCAATCTACGCGCGCGACGGCGAGGCGCGGGCGCGCGATCTCGAGCGCTATCGCATCGACGGCCTGAGCTCGTTTCGCCGCGCCCGCGCGTTCGCTCAAACCCTCGCCTCGCCCGTTCCCGCATGCCCCAGCGCCGCAGCCCGGCAGGAGTCCCCGTGAGGCCATTGGAAGGAATACGCGTCGCCGATTTCAGCCATGTGATGGCGGGTCCGTATGCCTCGCATCTGTTGCGCCTGCTCGGCGCCGAAGTCATCAAGGTCGAAGCGCCCGGCGGCGGCGATGCGATGCGCAACTATGGCAAGGACCGCCGCTACGACGGCATGGCGCCCGCCTTCATCGGCGTCAACGCCGGCAAGAAATCGCTCGTTCTAGATCTGAAGCAGGCGCTCGGACGCGAGGCCGCGCGACGTCTCATCGCAAAGTCCGATGTGGTGCTCGAAAACTTCCGCCCGGGCGTGATGATGCGCTTCGGGCTCGATTACGACGCCGCGCGCGAGCTGCAACCGAAGATCGTGTATTGCTCGATCTCGGGCTACGGCCAGAACGGACCGCGGCGCGACTGGCCGGCGATCGACAACATCGTGCAGGCGACGAGCGGCATGATGACGCTCGGCGGTGTCGACGGCGACGCACCGATGCGCGTCGGCTTCCCGGTCGTCGATACGCTCACCGGACAGACCGCGGCATTCGCTATTCTCGCGGCGCTGTTCCGCCGCGAACGCCAGGGGATCGGCGAGCACATCGACGTCGCCATGTTCGATGCGAGCCTTGCGTTCATGACCTCCGCCGTCGTGCCCTATCTCGTGACCGGACACCCGCCCGAGCGTACCGGCAACATCGGCTACAGCGGCCAACCGACTTCGGGTGTGTTCGCAACGGCTGGCGGGCGGCGGATTTCGCTCG
>Ga0164243_10007006_pt1 | contig 16934 bp, 18 predicted proteins | sample OricompcompostOP_FD_108781 | JGI IMG/M metagenome (GOLD analysis project Ga0164243, IMG submission 108781) | Organic Plus compost microbial communities from Emeryville, California, USA - Original compost - Organic plus compost (OP) | ecosystem: Engineered > Solid waste > Mixed feedstock >... | reverse complement strand
TTCCCAGTCGAACGAGTAGACGACGGATCAGTACTTCCATCATGCGCAGTCGATAGGATGCGCTGGCCAGGCCGTCGCTCAATGGTTCCGGCATGTCGGCGAGCAGGTTGCGAGCCAGATCTGCCGAGGAAGCTCCGCTCGCCGAAAGCGACACACGCGTCGGCAGCATGCGCACGATGGGACGCGCATAGGCGCCGCCGATCGCAATCCGCAGCTCGGCAATCTCATCGCCATCAAGACGCGCGCCGAGATAAACCGCCAGCGCAGGATGCAGGCTGCGATCTGCGATCAGACGCCGTCCGGCAAACGCCACCCGGATGTCTGTCACGAGAACTGGGCCCGCCGCCAGATCGGGCAAGGCGATCTCGCGGCGGCCTGACGTATCGGCGACTGTCACCGTCGCGCCGAGCGCCAGCAAGGCGGGCATCGCATCGTAATGCGACTGGCCCGAGATCAGATTGCCGCCGAGCGTGCCGGCGTAACGGACCCGTGGATTGGCGATCGCCGACCAGAACCGGGACAGGTCAGGAAACTCCCGGCCAAGCACTGCGCTTTCCGCAATGGCCGCATGCGGCGCGCACGCGCCAATGACAATCACATCGCCGGCCAGGTGAATGTCGGACAGCTCTGCCACCCGCGACAGCGAGACAATCCGGTCGAATGTCTCGCCGCTCTTCATGCGGTCGATCAGATCGAGTCCGCCCGCCATAAAAGCCATACGACCAGGCCGTACCAGCTCGGCGCAGCATTCCGCGATGCTGCGCGGCTGAACAAGCTCGAATGGGGCGATATGCTTGCGGGACCGTAGACCGGCCGGCATTGTTCTTTCCTGTCCCTTCACGCCGGGAGCCGGCGTCGACAGAGCCGATATTGCAAACGATGTGCCAGACCGACGGTCTTCCCCAGTCTCACGGGACCCGCAGATAAGCCGCGAGCATTTCAGTGGCATGGCGGCGGCGCTCGCTGCGCCAGCGTGGCGACGACATGTTGGTGCTGAACAGATGCGACAGCGTTGGCGCATTGGAGATATGAAAATAGCTCATCGCTACCATGCTCACATAAAGCTGGAGCGGGTCGATTCCGGACCGGAACACCCCTTCCGACTCTCCGCGGCGAAGAACTTCCTTCATGGCCGCCAGCAGCGGCGACGACAGTGACGAAACCCGCACCGATTGCGACAGATAGCGGCCGCCCATGAGGTTTTCATTGATCAGGATGCGGATGAACAGCGGGTTGGACGCGAAATGCTGATAGGTGAATTCAAACAGCCTCATTATTGCCGGCAGCGGCGGCATGCTCTTGAGCTCTAGCTGCTGCTCCTTCAGCCGGATCCGCTCGAAAACGGCTTCGAGGACACGCAGATAGAGCGCATTCTTGCTGCCGAAATAATGATACAGCATGCGCATATTGACGTCGGCGCGCTGCGCAATCGCGTCGATGCGTGCGCCGGCATAGCCGTGCTCCGCGAATTCGGCGATCGCGGCCTCCAGAATGCGTTCCGCCGTTGCCGCTGCGTCACGCGGACGGCGCGGCCGCGGCTCTCTGCACCGCCTCGGCGCCGCTTCTGAATCCACCTCCATAGGCGACAATGTGATCTTTGCCTTGTCGCCCGCTTCCCGACCGGGAACGCTGCCTTTCTCGCGCAGTGACAAGACCCTCTCCTTCCCGCCGCGAAAATTCTCCCGCGGCACCTAACTTGCACAGCCGGATCGCCGCTCCTTGTTGTCCTTGCAAGGGCGTTGCCAACATGCGGATGTGCGAATGACTGACAGGCTTGGCTATCGTCTGAAGATCGGGATTGTGATCCCCTCGACCAACACCACAGTGCAGCCGGAAACTGACGCCATGCGGCCCAAGGGGGTCACCAATCACATCGGCCGCATCCATATCCCCGATCTTCCGCTCGGCAACGATGCCGAATTCGAGGCCATGGTGAAGGCGATCGGCCCGGATTTGTTCTCCTGTGTCGACCGCGTGATGACCTGCCAGCCGGGGCATCTGATCATGGCGATGTCGATTCCGACATTTTGGGATGGCAAGGCTGGTAGCGAGAAATTGCTGGCGCGGCTGGAGGAGCGTGCGGGCGTACCCGTTACCATGGGCTCAACCGCCTGCATTCGCGCATTGAAATGCTTCCCGGATGTCCGGCGAATAGGCACTCTCACGCCTTATCAACCGGTCGGAGATACGCACGTTGCGAAGTTCTTCGAGGATTACGGATACGCTGTCGCAGCGGTGCACAGCCTGAAGCGTCCCAGCGAAGTGCAGATCGCGCATGCCACCGAGGCAGATTTGCGTGATGGCCTCAGGATTCTGGCGAGTGCAGGTGTCGACGCGATCATACAGGCAGGCACCGATCTCGCAATGATCGATATTGCCGATGAAGCAGAGCGATGGCTTGGCATTCCCGTGATTGCAATCAACGCCGCAAGCTACTGGGCCTCCCTGCGTCACGGCGGCATTGAAGATCGCGCGCACGGGTTCGGACCTCTGCTGTCCCGCTACTGAGCGCTGGCGTCATCAGTTGCACATGACTCAATCAGACGCATCCGATTCCGCCGCCGAGACAGGCAAAAGGGTCTTCGCAACGCATTTGATACGCCGCCCCGCTTCGACATGCAGTCCCGGCGGCAGAAAAACAGATCAGAGAAACAACGCCTTAGATGTCATGAGTGAAAGCCGGGCCAACTCCGTCGCCTGTCCAATAAGTAAGCAGATTATGCGTAACACATCCGCCACGGCATGCGCTCCGCGCACGCAAAGCAAAGGGAACGTTCTATGAGCAAAGTCGCGGAACGCCTCGCAGCACTTGGCCTCACATTGCCTCCCGTGCCGAAGCCCCGAGGTGCATTCAAGCCCTATTCGCGCAGCGATTCGTTGATCTTTCTCGCCGGACAGATCTGCGAATGGGATGGCGAGGTTCGTTACAGTGGCCGTGTGGGAGAGGCTATCGACCTCGCTGCCGGCCAGAAGGCGGCAGAGCTCTGCGCGCTCAATCTCCTGGCATCGCTCAGTCTTGCGCTTGACGGCGATCTGGACCGCATCGTCTGCTGCCACCGGCTCGGCGGCTTCGTGCTGGCCAGGCCCGATTATCCGGACGTTCCCAAAGTCATCAACGGCGCGTCTGACCTGATGTTTGCGCTGTTCGGCGAGAGCGGACGTCACGCACGCACATCCGTCGGCGTTGCAAATCTGCCGGCATGCGCCAGTGTGGAAGTTGACGGCATATTTGAAGTCTCGTGAGCCACTGCGACCTGCACGCGCATCACTTGGCACGTTTCTGGCTAGCTGTTCGGGAGCCCAAGTAAGCATCTTCTGCATACGGAAGATGCAATTGCGAGGATTACGGACCATGCCAAACGATACGCACCGTTCTCACGTCAGCCGCTCCAAACTATCCCGCCGCTCCATGCTGAAGGCGGCCGCGGCATTGCCTGCCGCTGCCGCAACCGCGCGCTTCTCGTCGCCGGCGATCGCGCAGGGCGCGCGCGCCGTGAAGTTCACGCTGCCGTGGCTGGCAAACGGTTCGTCGCTGTTCGCCTTCGTCGCCAAGAACCAGGGCTATTTCAAAAAGCGCGGTATCGACATCTCGATCAGCCGCGGCTTCGGCTCCGTTGCCGCCGCACAGGCCGTGGGCGCGGGTGAGTTCGAGTATGGCTTCATCTTCGCCGGAGGCACCATTCTGGGCGCAGCGCGCGGCCTGCCGCTCGTTGCGATGGCTACGCTTGGTTACGACTCCACCATGGGCATGGTTCTGCGCGCTGATAGCCCGATCAAGTCGGCGAAAGATCTGGAAGGCAAGAAGATCGGGATTGTGCCGACATCTGCCGAGGCCCCCTATTGGCCTGCTTACACCCGCAAGACCGGCATCGACACCTCCGGCATTACCATGGTGCAGATGGATGCACGCGTGATCGAGCAAGGGGTCGCGAACAAGCAGGTTGATGCGATCACCTCGATCGGCACATCGAGCGTTCCTGTGATGTTGGCGATGAAGGAGCCGTGCCGCTTTATTCCCTGGAACCAGGCTGGCGTGTCGCTTTACGCCGGGCAGGTTGTGACAACGCAAGCAACGCTGGAGAAGGAAAAGGAACTCTCCCGCGCCATGACCGAGGCGCTCGCCGAAGGCCTCGCCTTTGCGCTGAAAGATCCGGAAGCAGGCCTCGATATCTTTATGAAGGAAGTGCCCGAGCTTGCTGTCACCAAAGGCGGCCGCGAGAACGCGAAAATCTCGCAGGCGATGATGCACTACACCGCAATGTCGAAGGAAGCACAGACACATTCCATCGGCTTCAGCGACATGACCAGGGCATCGGACATGGTTGACTTGGTGATGGAATTCGGCGCTCCGAAGGATGCCAAAAAGCCAGATGTCAAAGCGCTCTTCAACAACGATTTCACCGGCACGGTGAAGCTATCGGAAGCGCAATGGGGCCAAGTCAGAAAGAACATCGCCGAATACGCGAGCATTCTCGGCTGATGCATGTCCGCGCCCTTCAACGCAATTACGGCCCATCGGCTCCGCAAGGTCTATGACACGCCTTCCGGCGCAGTCGAGGCGGTCGCCGAGGCGAATTTCGATATTGCACGCGGCGATTTCGTCTCAATCCTCGGCCCGTCGGGCTGCGGGAAGAGCACGCTGATGCTGATGATCGCGGGCCTCGAGCCCGCGACGTCCGGCGACGCGACGCTGGATGGCTTGCCTGTTTCCGGGCCGCAAACCGAAGCCGGCATGATGTTTCAGGACCCGACACTGCTGCCGTGGCGCAGCGTGCTCGACAATGTTCTGTTTCCGATCGACATGTGCAGCGGCGTCTCACCGGACGACAAAGTCCGCGCAGAGACGCTGCTGCGGATGGTCGATCTCTGGAATTTTCGCGACAAGCGCCCGCGCGAATTGTCGGGCGGCATGCGCCAGCGCGTGGCACTGGCGCGCGCGCTCATCAAGGATCCGCGCATTTTGCTGATGGACGAGCCATTCAGCGCCCTCGATGCGATCACGCGCGACGAAATGGGGCTGGCCCTCGCCCGCATCTGGGACAAGTCGCCCAAGACTGCGATCTTCATCACCCATTCCATTCGCGAGGCCATCTTCCTCTCGGATCGCATCCTGGTGATGGGGCGGCGGCCGTCGCGCATCGTTGAGGATCTGCGTGTGCCTTTCCCGCGACCGCGCGACCCTTCGGTGGAAGCCAAGCCGGAATTCAACGAGCTCTATCTGCATCTGAAGGACAAAATCCACCGCACGACATCGTCGCCGCACTGATCTCGATGCCCGCATGAGCTTCGCCTGATGACTGCCACCCACATGAATGAACCAACCGCCGCCACGCGCAGCAAGCGCAACACTTTCAGCGTCGATATTCAGATGCTGCGGCGACAGGCCCGCTTGGTCTTGCTCCCGCTGATCACCGCGGCAGCCATTGTCGGCGCATGGGAAGCCATTGTGCGGCTGAAGAACATTCCCGACGTCCTGCTGCCCGCCCCCTCGGCAATCGCCATCCGCCTGTTCGAGACGCTGCCATTTCTTCTGAAGCAGGCGGTGCCGACAACCGTTGAGACCATTGCAGGCTTTCTGATTTCGCTGGTGCTGGGCATCGGCCTCGCCGTTTTGGTCAGCGCCTCGCGTTTTGCCCGCGAAGCGCTTTATCCGAACATCGTGTTTTTCCAGCTCATTCCCAAGATCGCACTGGCGCCGCTCTTCATCGTGTGGCTGGGAATCGGCAGCGAGTCGCGCGTCACATTTTCGGTTTTCATCTCTTTTTTTCCAGTCGTGGTGGCAACACTGACCGGGCTGACCTCGGTCGATCGCGATCTCCTGCGGCTTTGCCGTGCCGTCGGTGCCACAGGAACGAAAGTCTATACGCGCGTTCGCTTCCCGGCTGCCGTACCGCACATTTTTTCCGGTCTGAAGATCGCGATCACCTTCGCCATGATCGGCGTGATCGTCGGCGAGTTCATCACGGCGCAGGCCGGGCTCGGCTACATGATCCTGTTTGCGGCATCGCAGGCTGAAATGGCGCTGATCTTCGCGTCGATTGCCCTTCTTTGCGTGATTGGCCTCGCTCTTTACGGGCTTGTTGTGTTGGCCGAAGCCACCGCGCTTCGAAAATACGGAGCATGATCCATGACGATTCCGGAAAAGCCGACTGTCGGATCCGGCCCCATTCGTCTCGATGCGGAACCCGAAGCAATTGCTCTTCATGCTTCGACGACAGCGCTTGTCGTCGTCGACATGCAAAATGCCTATCTGTCGAAAGGCGGGTATCTCGATCGAGTCGGCTTTGACGTATCGACCAGCGAGCCGGTAATCGAAACCGCGGCAAAGGTCCTCGCCGCCGCCCGCAGCGCGGGATTGTTCGTCGTCCATTTGCAGAACGGCTTCGACGCCCTTCAGACCGAAGCCGGCGGCACAACGGCGCCGGTTTGGCACAAATCGAACGCGCTGAAATATATGCGCGCGAATCCCTCCGAGCGCGGCAAGCTCATCACCCACGGAACGTGGGACCACGAGATTGTGGAGCCCTTGCGGCCGATGACCGGAGAAGCCGTCGTGGCCAAGGCGCGCTACAGCGGCTTTGCGGGAACCAATCTCGAGCAGCTTCTGCGGGCACGCGGGATAACGACGCTCCTGCTGATTGGCGTCAACACGAATGTCTGCGTCGAATCCACATTGCGGGATGCCTACCATCGCGAATTCTTCGCGATCATGATACCTGACGCAACCTTGCAGGCCGGACCTGACCACATTTTCGAGGCAACGGTCTTCAATGTGCAGCGCTTCTTCGGCTGGACGTCGGCGAGTGACAATGTGGTGCGGGCGCTGACCGGCGAAAAACGGCTATCAGCAGCCTGAAATGTCCCGAATCGACAGGCCGTCGGCCGCGGTCTCGCAGGGCACGGTGCGTTCGTCAGCGGCGACAATTCGGATCGGTATATGCTCGGCGCGTAAGAGATTGAAAGACTATAGATGAGAGCAGTTTCAGCCTCTGATCGCCAGTGAGACAAAAGAACCCGCCGGTAAAGCGGACTAATCTGGGGAATGATCAACTGACTGCTCGATCACGCAGTGGCTTTATTCTTCGGTCTCCGGACCAGGTCTCCGGAGAACGGGCATTCCCTTGTAGCTCGGGGAGACCGCCAGGCGTTTCCGCGGTGAAAGTGCTCCGTTTGGGAATGCGGAGACGTTAACGGACTAAGCCCGCAATAGGCAGGCGCTTGCGGCCCGTCGGAAAGACTTTCTCCAATTCCGGACTGCCTGGCTGGGATTGCAGTGCAGATCGCGCCCTGCTCCGCAGAATTTCCCTGCAAACAGGGAATTTTGCAGGGAATTTCGGCGTTGTCCGCGCCAGGCCACGATAACCGAGCAAAATAATTCTCGATTTTCAGCCCCCTGCGGCTCAATTCGCTGAGGGACCAAACAGTGAATTTTGAGCCGAATGCAGGGTATTTGCAGCGCTTATCAGGACTGCCCTGCACGTTGATCGAGGCAACTCTTGGGACAGCCAGTCGGCGGGCGAAATGCTCGGCCCGGCCGGAGGGCGCTTCGGAGAAGCAACCGCATACGCTTAGGCCGTACCGTAATGGACCAACGGGGACGCTATGGACGCGCTGGCTATCATTGCATTTTGATATTCGATGCTCTGATTGCCTCACCGTACTTTACCTCTTCCCCGTCCATAAACCTCTTGAACTCAGCAGCCGACGACCCAATTGGGTCAATACCCTGATCGAGCAGCTTCTTGCGCACGTCTGGCTTTTTAAGTGCGGCGACAACGGCGGCGTTCCACTTTGCGATCACGGCATCCGGAGTGCCCGCAGGCGCGACGAGACCGTACCAAGATTTTGACGCGTAGCCATCATAGCCCGCCTCGGCCACGGTCGGGATGTCCCGAAGAAACTCAGAACGCCGCTCATTGGCGATCGCAATTGGCCTCGGCTTGGACGCTTTGATGTTCCCGTCCACATGGTCGGCCAACATCATGTCCACGTGGCCTGCCATCACATCGGTGAGAGCGGGAGAATTCCCGCGGTAGGGTACATGCACCACCTGCACACCGAGACGCCGGAAAAGAATTTCGCTCCCCAAATGTCCCGAGGAGCCGTTTCCGAAAGAGGCATAGGTCGCCTTGCCGCCCTGCGACTTAATCCATGCGACGAGCTCCGCAAGCGTCTTGGCCGGCACTCTTTCGCTCACGACAAGGACATGCGGCGAAGCTGCTACCAGGCTAACAGGCGCAAACTGGCGGCGGTCATATGGTCTGGCCGGCATCACATGCGGCGTAATCAGGAAGCTCGCGGTGTTGAACATAAGCGTGTAGCCATCGGCCGGCGAGGACAGGAGCCCCTGCGCCGCCAGCGTTGTGCCCGCGCCCGGGCGATTCTCAACCACGATATCGGCACCCCACTCTTGAGCGACGGCCTGAGTCACCGTGCGCGCCACAATGTCGGTGCCGCCACCCGCGGCCAAAGGCACGATCATCTTGATGGGGCGTGAAGGATAGCCATCCTGAGCCATGGCACTCGAGATCGACACGAGAACGCCGGCGGCGGCCAAACATCTAAAAAAGAACCGCATAATCTCCTCCCCGAATGGTCAAAGTCACAGCGCCAGGCAAGAGCGCCGCCGTCAGCCTTTCTCAAATTGCCCTACTTACCGGCTTCAATCTTGCTGAGATACTTCATCGAATAGATATCATCGACGGCGATCTCGGCCTTGCCCTGCTGATACTTCTTGATGAGATCAAGCGTCTTTTCCGTCTTTCCTCGCTCCATGAATCCCAGTCCGTTGGCCCGTGAATTGTCGGTCAGCATGTGCTGCATTGTAATCTTCCACTGCGCGAGCGTCAGGTCTCGGCTGCTTTCCGGAAAACGCTTCACATAGGCATCCGCAGCAGCTTCCGGATTCTGAATTGCCCAGGCATACCCGCGCATCGTGGCGTCAACGATGCGTTTCACGAGGTCACCCTTGCCTTTCAGCATCTCGTCGCTTGCGATGATGCCAATCGAATAATAGTCCACACCGTGATCGCTATAGACAAACTTGCCGACATCGACGCCCGCCTTCTGCGCCGCGCTCTGGATCGCCGGCTCTTCCGTCACCATGGCAACGATGGCGTCAACCTTCTTCGATACAAGAGTAGGAAACTTCGCCGGCGGCGTGACATTGACCACGTTGACCTTCGCCGGATCGAGCTTGGCGTTGCTGGCGAAGACGGGAAACAGATTGAGCGGGGTCTCGCCGACCGAGGCGCCGAGCGAACGCCCAACCAGCTTCCCAGGCTGATCAATGCCAATGCCCTTGATGTAGAAGATCGCGTCGGCGGAACGGTCAAGAACAACGGCGACCTGCTTCACGGCCATTCCATTGCCACGACCGATAATCACGGAGGCCATGTCCGCCATACCGATTGTTGCCGCTCCCGTCGCGACACGCTTGATGGTGTCGCCCGAGCCGTAGCCGCGCTGAATATCGATATCGAGACCGGCGTCCCGATAGAAGCCCTGGGCTTCCGCCGCGAACACGCCGTAATGAAGCCCATACGGCACCCAGTTGAGCGAGAAAATGACCTTGTCGGCTGCAGCGGCAGCATTTGCTCCGAACAAAGCCATCAACGAGACTGCTGCGAACTTCATGAGCTTTGACATGCAGGGCTCCATTTCTGCGCATGCGCGCTGCTATTCCGTTTACATCTAGGCGTATTCCAATCCGATCCTGCGCCCGATGCGATCGACAATATCGACAAATTCCTTCGACACTCTCATTTCCGGCGTTCTTGGCCTTGGCAGCCCGACTTCGACTATTTCGAGGACTTTTGCCGGCCGCGGCCCCAGAACGACGACGCGGTCCGACAGAAACACAGCTTCCGGAATACTGTGCGTGATCAACATGCTCGTCTTCTTGCGCTCGCTCCAAATACGCAGAAGCTCGAGATTGAGCTGGTTGCGCGTCATCATGTCCAGCGCGCTGAAAGGCTCATCGAGCAGAAGTATCGATGGATCATGCGCCAGCGCGCGCGCAATCGAGACGCGCTGCTGCATCCCGCCAGAAAGTTCGTTCGGATACTTGTTCGCGAACTCGGCCAGACCGACCAGCCGCAGCGTATCGAGCCCTCGCTCCCTCGCCCCCGCCTTGTCAATGCCGAGCACCTCCGAAGGCAGGAGCACGTTTTCCAGCGCCGTCCGCCAACGCATCAGCGCAGGGACCTGAAACACAATCCCGATCTTGCGCTGAGGGCCGACCACATCCTTGCCGTCCACCTGGACGGCGCCCGACGTTTTGGCTTCCAGCCCCGCGATGATTTTCAGAACCGTGGTCTTTCCCGACCCGCTCGGGCCGAGGACCGAAACGAATTCGTACGGACGGATATCGAACGAAACGCCGTCCAGTGAGACGATTGATCCATCGCGCGTCGCGTAGGTCTTGCGCAGGTCCACCACGGATATTGAAGGCTTGGAACTGGTCATGTGGAAGCCTGTGCAGGCTGGATTGGCTGCGCCCAGGGTATGACCAGACGCTCGAGGCCCTCGATGGCGACGTAGAGAAGTATTCCTCCAACCGAAATGACCGTCAGGGCCGCAAAGGCCAACGGCGTATCAAGTTCCTGATTGGCAATAATGATCAGATAACCCAATCCTTTGTCGCCGCCGACAAACTCGCCGATGATGGCGCCGATCACCGCCAGGGTGATGGCGATCTTCATCCCGCTGAACAGTTCCGGCAAAGCCGACGGCATGCGGAACTTCCAGAATGTCTGCCAGCGCGACGCTTCGAGCGAGCGTCCCAAATCCAGCAATTCACGTTCCACTGCAGCCAGCCCGTTTGCCGTATTCACGACGATCGGGAAAAACGCGACCAGGAACGCAATGACGATTTTTGGCGCGACACCATATCCAAACCACACCAGGAGAATGGGCGCGATCGCGACTTTTGGAACTAGTTGCGCGATCAGCAGGATCGGCATCAGCACGTCGCGGATAGATGGGATAACGACGATCGCAGCGGCCGCGACAAGACCGACAGCAACGGCGATGATGAACCCGGCAAATGTCTCATAGAGCGTGAACCAGCCATGCACCCAGAACAGCATCGGCTTTTCGGCAAAGCGCTGGGCGATGGCACTCGGCGCCGGCAGCAGGAACGGAGCAACATTCAGGAGGCGGCAAACCGCCTCCCACAGCAGCACGAGCAGCAGCAGTGTCGCCCCAACCTTGACCGCCTGCCGTATATTGCCCCGTCTCAGCATTTCATAAGGCCGGATTGCGGATCAGAGCAACAGCTTCGATCTCCACAAGAATGTCCGGGCGCATCACTTCGGCGCGGAAACATGTGCTGATCGGCGGCTCCTTGCTGAAATACTCGGCACGCACCGCGTTCATGCGTTTATAATCTTCAGGATTCTTGAGCATGATGACGACCTTGAAAACGTCATCCATCGTGCCGCCAGCGGCCTCGACACATTTCTTGATATTCTCGAGCGTGAGGCGCGTCTGCTCCTCGATTGTCGGCGGCACATATCGTTCGTAGTAATCGCCCGTGACGTGGCTGAGGGCGGTCGTGCCGGCAATGTGCAGATGGTCTCCGATCAGGATTGCGCGCGCGAACGGACCGACTGCTTCGGCCATGTCCTTTGGCTGAATGTATTTCTTCGTCGTCAAAGCCATCTCCTTTTTCACGCCCGCGATGAGCGTCATTGCCCGGCTGCGGATATTTCGGCGCGCCATCTCCGACCAATCGCTGCCGGCATCAACCGTCCACCCGTCCGCAGACAATCAATCATTAAACATTAATAATACCGGCGCAACTCCGCTCGCACGTTGCTGCACTGCAAAAGGCAGCTTTGCAGGGGGAATCTCCTGCTGTGGCAATTCAGAGCGTACGCGGATGGCGCTGCGCAGCAGCACCGACGCCTGCCGGAAAAACGGGAGAAGCGACACTTGTGCGAGCACTGCTCGGACCGCGGAAATGCAAGACATTCGCGCGCCGTTCGCACGGCGCGCGCTTTACAACATGATTAATGATTAATAATATCGCCGCAGGAGCTGACATGCCGACATCACGCAACGCCCGCCCCGAACAACCGGTGTTTTCCCGCCCGGACTGGCTGGTATCTATCATCCGCGAACGAATCGTAAAGGGCCAGTACAAGCCGGGCGATCGCATCCGGGAAACCGAACTTCAGCAGGAATTCAAGCTCTCCAACGGGCCCATCCGGGAAGCGCTGCAGCGTCTGGTCGGAGACGGCATTCTGGACCGCTCGCCGTGGCGGGGGGTCCGCGTTATCGAGCTGACAAAGTCTGAAATTGTCGAACTGTTCCAGCTTCGCCTGGCATTGCTGGAATATGCGGCCGAACTGGCGGCCCGGCGCGCCGACCCCGAAGTCCTTGCGGATGCGGAGCGCGTGCGGAGCAATCTGCGCAAGGCGCTGACCAAGGTCAAAAAGGGCGATCTGGCGCTGATGAGCGCTGAACTGATCGAATGGGTGTTGCGCGGCGCCGGCAACAAGCGGATGCTGCAGGTCTGGGAGAATGCCCTGCTGATATCGCGCATTTACGCCTACGAATCCATGCGAAGGACGGCCGCACGCACCGAGCCTCTTCAGTACAAGATCATCGATTCGATCGTGGCTGGCGATGCGGACGGGGCGCGCCGTGCAATGCGCGAGCTGACCCTGCAGACCGTCAAGGATCTGAACATCGAGGCCGAGTTGTAAGCGAAGGCTGCCGGCTCCTGCTCAGACTTCAAAGAGAATTTGCGGCGTCTTGTGCAGCCGCTCGGTCGTTCCATTCAGGCCGATCACGAAATTGTCGCACACGGTGACATAGACCGAATTGGTTCCATAGGCCGGATGGACCGCGAAATTCATGTTCGGCTCGACCAGCATGGTCTCGTCGAAACGCAGAATCGGCCGCTCGACGATGTCGTAACCCTGACCATGGCCGAACAGACGCGGCTCCGGCTGATGCCCGCGATCGGTCATGAACTTGTCGTTGGCGATGCCGATCTCGCTGCATGAGGCTCCCGGCACCAACCGCCGGAGGGTCTCGCGCTGGGCTTCCTTGACGACTTCGAAGTGGTCGCGCAGTTCCTGCGACGCCTTCCCGAACACCAGGGTGCGCACCATCTCCGTGTAATAGCCGCCGACTCCATTGTTCTCCACCAGCAGCAGCATCTGGTCACCTGGCTGAATGACGCGCCCCTGGAAGTGACGCGTGGCGAACAGCGCCGGTTTTCCCATTGGGGCCGATGACGCCAGAAACAGCGACTGCTCGGACCCTGCCCGCTCAGCGGTATGGCGCGCCAGCGCCGTGACCTCGACGTCGCGCATCCCCGGTTTCGCGTGCTGCACGACGGACTGGAAAACTTCGTCCTGAAGCTCAGCGGTCGTGCGCAGAATGGCGATCTCTTCTTCGCTCTTGATGGCCTTCATGCGATCGACCGGATCGGTCGCATCGATGAACTCGACCCTTCCGTCGAGCGCGGCAAGCAAATGTTGCACAAATCCGTAGGGCGCGTTGGACTGGCCAACCAGGGCGACGCGCTTGTATCCTCGCGCCCTCAGGACATCGACGCAGACCTGAGCGTCCGTCGTTTGCGTGAAATGCACTGACGGAACGGCAGCGGTGGTCAGCAATTCGCCGACGCCAGGATGGTCGTGGTCGCTGCCATCCAATACGCGTCGCTTTCCCATCGGGCCGTGATCGATCACGCTCATCCAGTCCGACGCATGAAAGATCACGGTGCGCGGATTGGCGGAGGGAATATCTGTCAGCCATTTGGTATAGCCGCCATGGAAATCGCGGGTCGTTTGCGTCACCAGCGCGTCGACGCTACGCTCGATCAGATAGCTCCGGACCAGAGCCCAGCGCCGCTCCATCTCGTCGCGCGACAAGCGGAACAGCTTTCGATCCTCAGCGGGCTTGCCAATCACGAGTGCACCCTTTCTCGATAGTCAGTATCCCGCCGCGGGATCGACGATACCCTGCGGCTTTTCACCGGCCAGGTAGCGTTCGATATTTACCGCGAGAAGCTCGCCCAACACCCTCGCCTTCTGCGGGTGACGCCCGCCGACATGAGGCAACAGCAGGATCCGATCCTCATCCCAGAAGGGATGATCGACCGGTAGCGGTTCTTGCCGGAAGGCATCCAGCACCGCGCCTGCAATGGCACGCTTCCGCACGGCTTCAATCAGATCAGCATCTACGACATGTTCGCCGCGCGCAAAATTCAGCAGCCACGCACCGGGCTTCATTGCTGCCAGGCGGCGGGCATTCATCAGATCGTTGGTTTCGGGCGTTACTGGAATCAAGAGCACCACGTAATCACTCTCGCCCAGCAACGATTCGATCTGATCCAGGCCATAGACCTGCTCGACGAACGGCACCGGGCCCGGGCTCTTGCGCGCACCGATCACGCGCATTTCCAGCGCCGCAGCCTTGCGCGCCAGTTCCGACCCGATCGCACCCAACCCGACGATTCCCAGCGTCTTGCCGGCCAAAAGATCAAACGTCAGCCGCTTCCATTCGTGCCGCCGCTGCTGAGCGTGGCATTCAGGAAATGCCTTGGTAACATGGAACAACGCGCCGAGAATGTTCTCCGGCATCTGCACGCGGTGGACACCGCGGGCGCAGGTGAGCATAACCCGAGATTCCAGATCTTCCCGCCCGATCCAGTTGTCAACGCCGCCGGTCGCTGCCTGGATCCAGCGCAATCGCGGCATCCTCGAAATGACACCGGCCGGGATGTCCCAGGCAAATACGATATCGGCCGCCGCCAATATCTCGGCTGGCGGCATCTCACCGGCTTTTGCTCGCACGATGTGCAACGCGCCCGGCGCGATATGTGCCGCAAGCGTCTGTTCGATCTCCGCGGCTTCGTCAAGCCACAGCAGAAGCGTCGGAGCAGTTGTCGTCATGAACGGGGCCTTGCGCGCCGAACTGTGTGATGCCGGCGGAACCGGCGCCACAGAGCGGTCGACGGAAGTTCACTTCAGGAAATCGTTGGTGAATAGATCGGCCGCCTTGGCAACGCTCGGCAAGTTCTGCGTCTCCTTCAAAACTCCAAGCGTCTGCTTCCAGTCCTCGTCACTCATCCAGCCATAGGGCTTTCCAGCCGTGTTGGGGGAACGCAATGTTCTCGCAGTCTCCTCCCATTGCAGCATGAGGGAACGGCGGCGCTCCTCCGATGTGCCGGTGCGCTTCATCGAGATTTCGATCGCCTCGCTGAAGTTTTCCGGCTTTGCGGTTTCCGCCACAGCCCGCGCCGTGGCGCGGTTGAACTTGCGCACGATCTCCGGCTTGCTCTGCAAGAAGCTTGTAGCGACGAATACGCCCGGGCCGAGCGAATCAACCGAATAGTCGGTAAAGCGGAGGAAGCTGATCGGCTTTCCTTTGCCTTCCTGCGCACGCGCCACAAGATCCATGGGCGTGCCGAGAATCTGGCTCACCAGCGAATCCACCTTGTTCTCCGCAAACAGCGTTGCACGAACGGCCACGTTGACCGAACGGATGGTCATCTTTTCGGGAGACACTGCATTTCTGCGCAGGAACAGTTCAAGAAGCGGACGATGATCGGGTAGCGTGGCGATCGAACGACCTTCGAGATCCTTGGGGGTCTTGATGCCGGAATCCGCATAGGTGGTGATCGCCCAGGGGTTGGTCTGCACCAATCCGAACACAGCCTTTACCGGCATGCCGCGGGAGGCCGCATTTGCAAGAATGTAGAAGTCTGCCAGACCGATGTCGTCTTCCCTGCCGTTGATCAAGTTGATGGTTTGCTGGGACCCGGCCCCTTCCTTGATCGTAACTTCCAGACCTTCGTCCTTGTAGTATCCCTTCTCAGCCGCCCAATAAAACGGGATATGCGGTCCGGAAAGGCGGAAGTCGAGACGGAAGCTGACTTTCTCCTGTGCGGACGCGTGTGTGGCCGGGACCAGTGCGGCGAGCGTGGCCACGAAAAGGACGCGGGGAAAAAATCCAATACTCATCTTATTGACACCTTTCTCAATGCTGGAAGGCAGCCACGTCCACCGACCGGACAGAGACGTGCCACGGAATAACCAGACGTTCGATGAAACCAACAATCGTGAACAATACGACACCCATGGTCACAAGGATGATGAGCGCGGCCCAGGTCAGCGGCCCGTCAAGCGAGCCGGCCGACGTCAGCAGCAGATAGCCCAGCCCGTTGTCAGATCCCACGAATTCCCCAACGATCGCGCCTACGACCGCGAGACAGATCGCAATCTTGAGACCGGCAAATATGTTCGGAAGAGCGTGCGGCATCCGGACTCTCAAGACCAGTTTCCACCGCCCCGCTCCCATCGAGCGCACCAGATCCAGCATGTCGAGTTCGACGCTCTTCAGTCCGACCGCGGTCGACACCACGATCGGAAAGAACGTGATCAGGAAGGTGATTGCCACCTTCGGCAGCAGACCAAAACCCAGCCAGATGATCAGGATTGGCGCGATCGCAACCTTTGGAATCGTCTGCGACATCACGACAACCGGCATCAGGATGCGTTCCGATGTGCGATTAAGCACGATCAACAGCGCGATCGGAACGCCGATGATGACGCTCATTGCAAAGCCGAGAAGGACGCTCAAAAGCGTATATGCGGCGCCATTCATCAGGGCGCGCCGATCGCGGACAATGCGCTCGAACACCTCCTCCGGCGAAGGCAGCAGATAAGACGGGATCGAGAAGATCTTTACGGATAGCGACCACAGGATCACCAGCGCGCAAAGAAACCCCAACGGCATCATGACATTGGCGAGCCGCTTCGTGACACTGGACTCCATCACACGCTCCCCCCGACGGCGATATTCATTCGACCCCTCCCGCGGTGTTGAGATATCCCCGGACGGTCCGGCTGAGCTCAGCAAACTTGCTGGTGCCGATAAGGTCATCCATCGCGCGCGGCCTTTCGAATTCC
>Ga0164243_10007005_pt1 | contig 16934 bp, 14 predicted proteins | sample OricompcompostOP_FD_108781 | JGI IMG/M metagenome (GOLD analysis project Ga0164243, IMG submission 108781) | Organic Plus compost microbial communities from Emeryville, California, USA - Original compost - Organic plus compost (OP) | ecosystem: Engineered > Solid waste > Mixed feedstock >... | reverse complement strand
CTTCCGTGGGCCGGTCATGTGGATCGTGCTGGCCGTCCTTGCCGTGGTCGTGTTGATGCAGGTCGTCGGCTCGTCCGGCGGCTTCAAGACGGTGGACACCGGCCAGGTCGTACAGGCGATCCGACAGGACAAGGTGAAATCCGCCGAGCTCACCACCGGCGACGAGCAGATCGTCAAGCTGGAGCTCAAGGACGGCGCCAAGGTCGAGGACAGCGACAAGATCAAGGCGAGCTACATCGACGACCAGGGCGTCGACATCGCCAAGGAGCTCCAGCAAAAGTACGACCAGAAGGAGATCCCGAAGGGGTACACGGTCGCGCCGCAGAAGCAGAACCCGTTCGTCGGGATGCTGATCTCCCTGCTGCCGTTCGTGCTGATCATCGTCATCTTCCTGTTCCTGATGAATCAGATGCAGGGTGGCGGCTCCCGGGTGATGAACTTCGGCAAGTCGAAGGCCAAGCTCATCACCAAGGACACCCCGAAGACGACGTTCTCCGACGTGGCCGGCTCCGACGAGGCCGTCGAGGAACTCCAGGAGATCAAGGAGTTCCTCCAGGAGCCCGCAAAGTTCCAGGCCGTCGGCGCCAAGATCCCCAAGGGTGTGCTGCTCTACGGCCCGCCCGGCACCGGTAAGACGCTGCTGGCCCGCGCGGTCGCCGGCGAGGCCGGGGTGCCGTTCTACTCGATCTCCGGCTCCGACTTCGTCGAGATGTTCGTCGGTGTGGGCGCCTCCCGCGTCCGCGACCTGTTCGAGCAGGCCAAGGCCAACGCGCCGGCCATCGTCTTCGTCGACGAGATCGACGCCGTCGGCCGTCACCGCGGCGCCGGCATGGGCGGCGGTCACGACGAGCGCGAGCAGACGCTCAACCAGCTGCTGGTCGAGATGGACGGCTTCGACGTCAAGGGCGGCGTCATCCTGATCGCCGCCACCAACCGGCCCGACATCCTGGACCCCGCCCTGCTGCGTCCCGGCCGCTTCGACCGGCAGATCGCCGTCGACCGCCCCGACATGCAGGGCCGGCTGGAGATCCTCCAGGTCCACCAGAAGGGCAAGCCCATGGCGCCCGACGTGGACCTGAGCGCGGTCGCCCGCCGTACCCCCGGTTTCACCGGCGCCGACCTGAGCAACGTCCTCAACGAGGCCGCCCTGCTCACCGCCCGCAGTGACCAGAAGCTGATCGACAACAAGTTCCTGGACGAGGCGATCGACCGCGTCGTGGCCGGCCCGCAGAAGCGGACCCGGATCATGAGCGACAAGGAGAAGAAGATCACCGCGTACCACGAGGGCGGACACGCCCTGGTCGCGGCGGCCTCTCCCAACTCCGACCCCGTCCACAAGATCACCATCCTGTCGCGGGGCCGTGCCCTCGGCTACACGATGGTGCTCCCCGACGAGGACAAGTACTCCACGACGCGGAACGAGATGCTCGACCAGCTCGCCTACATGATGGGCGGCCGGGCGGCCGAGGAGCTCGTCTTCCACGACCCGACCACGGGCGCGGCCAACGACATCGAGAAGGCCACGGCCACGGCCCGGGCGATGGTCACCCAGTACGGCATGACCGAGCGGCTCGGTGCCATCAAGTTCGGCTCCGACCAGTCCGAGCCCTTCCTGGGCAAGGAGATGGCCCACCAGCGCGACTACTCCGAGGAGGTCGCCGGGCTGGTGGACGAGGAGGTCAAGAAGCTGATCGAGACGGCGCACAACGAAGCCTGGGAAATCCTGGTGGAGAACCGCGACGTCCTCGACAACCTCGTGCTGGCCCTGCTGGAGAAGGAGACGCTGAACAAGGAGGAGATCGCCGAGATCTTCCGCCCGGTCGTCAAGCGTCCCGCCCGCCCCGCCTGGACCGGTTCCTCGCGGCGCACCCCCTCCACCCGGCCGCCGGTCTCGGTGCCGCCGTCCGCCCTGGCCAACGGCAACTCGAACCACACCGGTAAGGAGATCGGCCCCCGGGACTCCGACGCGATCGTCGAGCCCGCCGATCCCGACAACGGATGATCCCAGGTCGGCGGGGGTGACCCCCGCCCGCTGGAATGCAGGCCGCGCCCCTCGCGTTAGTGTCGAGGGGCGCGGCTTTCCGCTGTGTACGCAACCGGGCAGTGCCGGCACGCAGGGCGGCCCGCTGCGCGAGTCGAGGAACGAGGGACCAGATGACCGACCCGGTGACCCTGGACGGGGAGAGGCCGATAGGCGACTTCGACGAGAAGCGCGCCGAGAACGCGGTGCGTGAGCTGCTCATCGCTGTCGGCGAGGACCCGGACCGCGAGGGGCTCCTGGAGACCCCGGCCCGGGTGGCGAGGGCGTACAAGGAGATCTTCGCCGGGCTGCGCCAGAAGCCCGAGGACGTGCTGACCACCACCTTCGACATCGGCCACGACGAGATGGTGCTGGTCAAGGACATCGAGGTCTACTCGACCTGTGAGCACCACCTGGTCCCGTTCCAGGGGGTTGCGCACGTCGGCTACATCCCCGCCGCCTCCGGCAAGATCACGGGGCTGTCGAAGCTGGCCCGGCTGGTGGACGTCTACGCCCGGCGTCCCCAGGTGCAGGAGCGGCTGACCACCCAGATCGCGGACTCGCTGATGCGGATACTGGAGCCGCGCGGGGTCATCGTCGTCGTCGAGTGCGAGCACATGTGCATGTCGATGCGCGGCATCCGGAAGCCCGGTGCCAAGACCGTCACCTCGGCGGTGCGCGGACAGCTGCGGGACGCGGCGACGCGCTCCGAGGCGATGAGCCTCATCCTGCGCTGACCCGATCCTGATCCTGGCCCGACGCGGGTCCTCCCCGCGCCGGGGCCGTGGAAGGCTCAGGCCCCGGCGCGCGGGGGACGGCCGTCGTCCTCGTCGTCGGGAAGGCGGCAGACACGCTCCAGGAAGAGAGCGGCTGCTATCACGGCGATACCGGCGACGGCGGCGAGACCCGCGTAGAGCGCCTGGCCGGCGCGGGCCGGGACGTCGGCGCGCTCCAGGCCCAGAAACACGCCGACGCCGCCGTACATACCCGCGACGAGCGCGGCCACCAGGGCGCTGGCCTGTCCGAAGAGCACCGCGCGGGCCGCCATCATCGGATCGACACCCTTGGCGTCGGGCACCCTCTCGCGCTGGGCCTTGAGCCGGGAGCGCAGTGACAGCGCGGTCGCCAGCAGGACGGCGGCGATGGCGCCGAGCACGATGGGCGCCGCGACGGGGACGCCCGGCAGGGTGCCCAGCGAGTCCCAGAGCCGTGCGCCGCCCCACGAGAGCACCCCGGCGACGACGAAGAGCGCCGCCAGGGTGCGGACACGGAGTTGGTTCATGGCGTTTCCACCTCGCGGGTGCGGTCCTTGGCTGCTGCTGCGACGGGCGGATGCACGGGCTGCGGCGCTCAGGCGGGCAGGACGAGTTCCAGATCGGCGCGGGCGGTGACGCCCTCGGTGCCGAGTGCGGCCAGCAGCTCCTCGACGCTGCCGCGGCCGGGCAGTTCGGCGGCGGGGTCCACGTCGTGCCACGGCACGAGGACGAAGGCCCGCTCGTGGGCCCGCGGATGGGGGAGGGTCAGCTCGGGATCGTCGGAGACGACGCCCTGGTAGGCGACGATGTCCACATCGATGGGGCGCGGTCCCCAGCGCTCCTCGCGCTTGCGCTCCAGGGCCTCCTCGATGGCGTGGCCGCGCTCCAGGAGGGAGGCCGGCGGCAGGGTCGTCCTGATGACGATGACCGCGTTGAAATAGCTGGGCTGGCTGTCCGGGTCGACGCCCCACGGCTCGGTCTCGTAGACCGGGGAGACGGCTTTGACCTTGAGCCCGGGGGTGTCGGCGAGAGCGTCCACAGCGCTCTGGAGGCTCTCCAGCCGGTTGCCGAGGTTGCTGCCCAGGGAGAGGACGGCGGTCTTCGGGTCGTGGAGCGTGGTGTCCGCCGCGTCCACCTGCTGCACCACCGAGGCGGGTACCGGCTGTACGGTCGGGTCACTGTTCGGCGTCATGCGCGGCTCCGCTTGATAGTGATGGTCACGTCTTCGAAGGGGACGGTGATCGGGGCGTCCGGCTTGTGGACGACCACCTCGACCTCCTGCACGGCCTCGTGCCGCAGACAGGTGTCGGCGATCCGCTGGGCGAGCGTCTCGATGAGGTCGACCGGCTCGCCTTCGACGACCGCGACGACCTCCTCGGCGACGACGCCGTAGTGGACCGTACGGGACAGGTCGTCGCCCGCGGCGGCGGGACGCGTGTCGAGGCCCATGTCGAGGTCCACGACGAAGGTCTGTCCTTCCTCGCGTTCCCTGGCGAAGACGCCATGATGCCCACGCGCCGTGAGGCCGCGCAGTGCGACGCGATCCACGCGCATCACTCCCGTCGGTCGTACGAGTACATGCCGCCGGGCGCGGCACGTGGTCGAATCTACCTGCGTGCTCGGCGGCTCGCGGCGCCGCCTACCCCACAGCGCCCGGGGCCACGCGGACATTCCCGGGCTGTCTCGTGCCGCACGTCGAACGGGTGGCGGGGGAGCGGGGGTTACGGGCGGGGGAGTCGCACCGCCGTGCCCGGCCGCTGTGGATGCGCCGTGCGCCACCGCTGTGTGCGCACCGCCGGCGCCGCCGCACGGAAGCGCACGACCTGCTCACCGGCGCGCGTCACCGTCCACCGGCGGGCGCCGAGGGCCGCGGGCGGGCGTCGCCGTCCACCGGTGGGTTCGCCGGTGGTGGGCGGGTGTTGCCGTCCACCGGTGGGTGTCGCCGGTGGTGGGCGGGTGTTGCCGGTCTCCGGTGGGTGTTGCCGTCCGTCGGCGGGTGTTGCTGCTCGGAAGTGCCCGGCCTGGTCAGCGGCGCGTGTCGCCGGGCACCGGTGGGTGTCGCCGGTTGTCGGTGGGTGTCGCCGTCCACCGGCGCGCGTCGCCGTTCACAGCTCGATGTCGCCCTGGCCCAGATCCGATTCGTCCTCGCCGTCGTCGTCCTCGTCCTGTTCGACGAGGACGGGCGAGCCGTGGTGGGCCCACAGTTTCCACTCGCCGCTCTCGGTGCGGTGGAAGACGTTGGTGGCCACGACCAGCCCGCCCACCAGCGGCCCGGCCGAGCCGTCGGCCTCCGCGGGCCCGCCGCTGAGGATGTTCTCGGTGCAGCTGACCACCGCGGTGTCACCCAGTACGGAGACCTCCACGTCCGTGAGGAAGAACTGGACGTAGTCGGTGTTCGCCATGATCAGCGCGTACGAGCGCAGCACCTCGCCGCGGCCGGTGAGGACCGGCCAGCCGGGGTGGACGACCCGCACCCCGGGCACGTCCTCCTCCTCGGCGTCCGTCAGGCCGCCGAAGGTGACCGTCGTCCCGGTCTCCGCCTCACCCGTCGCCGTCTCGGCGCCGCCGCCCAGCCACATCCGGGAGAGGGCCTCGATGTCCCCCCGCTCCACCGCGTCGTACAGGGCGGTGTTGGCGGCCTCCACCGCCTCGATGTCGGCACGGGCGTCGCTCACCGGGGTGCCTCCCCGACCGGGCGGATGCCCGGCAGCGCCTCGGCGGCCGACTCGACGGCGCGGGCGACCCGTACCGCGTCGGCGCTGGCCCGCACCTCGTGGACCCGTACCGCCCAGGCGCCCTCGCGGGCCGCGAGCGCGGAGACGGCCGCCGTGGCCGCGTCCCGCTCCCGGGCGGGCGGCGGGGCGGCGTCCGCCGCGTCGGCCAGCACCCGGCCGAGGAACCGTTTGCGCGAGGCCGCCACCAGCAGCGGCCGGGCCAGCTCGGCGCGGAGCCGGGAGAGCGCCGCCACCAGTGCCAGGTCGTGCTCGGCGCGTTTGGCGAAGCCCAGGCCGGGGTCCACCACGATGTGCTCCGGGGCGATGCCGCCGTCCACCGCGCGGCGCACCGAGTCGGTCAGTTCGCCGATCACTTCCCCGACCACGTCGGTGTAGACGGCACGGTTGTTCATGTCGATGCTCTGGCCGCGCCAGTGCATCACCACGAAGGGCACCCGCGCCTCGGCGACGACCGGCACCATGCCGGGGTCGGCCAGGCCGCCGCTGACGTCGTTGACGAGTACCGCGCCCGCCTCCACGGCGCGGGCCGCGACCGAGGAGCGCATGGTGTCCACGCTGACGACGACGCCCTCACCGGCCAGTCCGCGCACCACCGGGAGCACCCGGCGCAGCTCCTCCTCCTCGCTCACCCGCGCGGCGCCGGGCCGGGTGGACTCGCCGCCCACGTCGACCAGGTCCGCGCCCTGGGCCACCAGGTCGAGGCCGTGTTTGACCGCGGTCTCGGTGTCGAACCAGCGCCCCCCGTCGGAGAACGAGTCGGGGGTCACATTGACCACACCCATCACAGCGCAGCGGTCCCACTCGGGGAGGCCGTCCACGCGGCCCCGCACTCTCGCACCCATGTGCCCAGGGTAGGCGCACGCCCCCCGGAGCCCGGGACCGCCACCGCGTCCCGCCCGCTCGCCCATTAGCCGGCGGACCCGTCGCCTCCGGCCGGTCCGCCGCGCCCCGCGGGGCCGCCCCGTACCGCGGCGGGCCCGTCCTGCCCGACGGGTCCGTCCGGGTGGTCCGGCTCCGGCTTGTGGAGCGGAACCCGCTTCCCGGTGACGCTGTGTTCGCCGGTCGTGCCGCTGTGTTCGCCGGTCGTGCCGCTGCGCTCGGGGTCCGTACCGCTGCCCTTTGGGGCCGTACCGCTCGGCTCGGGGGCCGTACGGCTGTCCTCCGGGTCCGTTCCGTTGCCCTTTGGGGCCGTACGGCTGTCCTCCGGGTCCGTTCCGGCCTGCTCCGGGCTCGTCCCGCTCGGCTCCGGGGCGGGGGCGGTCGGCCGGTTGTGCGCCGTAGGCCGGCCGTGTGCCGTCAGCCAGCGCTCGGGGGGCGCCGTGCGCCGTCCGGTGCGGGAACGCTCCGCCTGTGCGGCCAGCAGGGCGCGGGCCTCGTCCTCGTCGCGGAGGCGGGCGCACACCTGGCCGTTCGCGCCGTGGTCCACCCAGATGTCCGCCAGCCGGTGGCGCCGCTCCCACGGCCCCTGGGCGAGCCGGACACTCTGCACCTTGCCGTGCGGGACCAGCCCGGTGCGGCGGGTGAGCAGCCCGTGCCGGGCGACGAAGACGCTCGGGGTGACGCCGTGGCCGTAGCCGCGCCGGACCAGCGGGGCGCACCAGCGGGCCCGCCGGGGCACGGCGCGGGTCGCCGCCACGGCGGCGTCCAGGTCGACGCCGGGCAGCACCCGCGCGAGCACCCCGGCCGCGTCCTGCCAGGGGGCGACGGGGATCAGCACACCGCCGCGCTCGTCATCGTCGTCCGAGCCGCCGGCACCGGCCACCTCCAGCTCGACCCGCACCCAGCGGCGCCGCCGCCACAGCAGCGGCTCCACTATGCGTACGGCCTGGACCCGGCCGGGCGGCACCGTCGCGTGCTGCCGGTCGAGCAGGCCCGAGTCGAGGCGGAGGCCGTCGGGGGACTCGGCGACGGTCCAGTCGAACTCGCGCAGCACCCGCCCGGCGCCGCCCGTCCAGAAACCGCCGGCCAGCGGGAGGGCCGAGGCCAGCGCGGGCCACACACTGTCCGTGGCCAGCCAGAGCGCCGCCGGCACGATCAGCAGCGCGGCCAGCATCCCCCACGCGGTGCCCCGCAGCAGCACGCTCAGCACGAGGGTGCGCAGCGGGACGCGCAGCAGCTCGCGGGCCGGCGCCTCACCGGCCTGCGGGGCCGCGTCGGGGGCGATCCCGGCGGCGCGGGCCAGCAGCTCGGCGCGGAGGGCGACGGCCTCCCGCTCGCCCAGGTAGGCCAGCTCGTCCTTGGCCTCGGTGCCCACCGCGTCGAGCTTCAGCTTGGCGACGCCCGCCACCCGGGCGAGCAGCGGCCGGGCGATGTCGATGGCCTGGATACGGTCCAGCCTGATGTGGGCGGTGCGGCGGAAGAGCAGCCCGGTGTGGATGCGCAACTCGGTGTCGGTGACCAGATAGCTGGTGCACCACCAGGTCAGGAAGCCGTACGCGGCGCCCGCCGCCAGCAGGGCCAGCAGCCCCAGCACCAGCCAGCCGGCGGTCAGCTGACCGGACCACTCGCGGGCCTGCTCCGCGTCGTGGACGACGAACGCCAACAGCGCGGCCAGTGGTGCCCAGGCCCGCCGCCAGGGGGTGACCGGGTGCAGCCGGTTGCCCTCGGGGCGACGGGGAAGGAAGCGCGGCCCCCGCGCGGGGGCGTCGTCCCGGGCGCTCACAGGCCCGCCGACCGGGCCTCGCCCAGCTCGGTGAGCCGGTCGCGCAGCCGTTCGGCCTCCGCGGGTGCCAGTCCGGGGATGGTGGCGTCGGTCGTCGCCGCGGCCGTGTGGAGCTGGAGCCGGGCCAGACCGTAACGCCGCTCCAGCGGGCCGGAGGTCACCTCGACCAGCTGCATCCGCCCGTACGGGACCACCGTCGTCTCCCGCCACAGCACGCCCCGCGAGACCAGCAGGTCGTCGGCGCGTTCCGCGTACCGCCACGAGCGCCAGTTGCGGGCCAACGCCCCCCAGCCCCAGGCGGCGGCTGCCAGCGGCAGCAGCGCGCACAGCGCCCACACGGGGGCGAGCAGCAGGGCCGTCGCGACGGCGGTGGCCACGGCCAGCGGCAGCAGGCAGGCCAGCAGCACGAACCGGCGCAGCGGCAGCAGCGCCCGCTCGACGCCGCGCCACTCGGTGCCGTCGTCGGCGCCCCCGCCCGCGACGGGCGCTGCGGTGGCCGCGTCCTCGGCGGACGGTCGGAGTGTGGGGTCGGTCATACGTTCAGCGTAGGAGCGGGCGGCGGGAGGCCGTGTCCGTCTGAAGGAGGAAGCTGACAGGATGAGCGTCATGACTCAGACGGAGACGACCGTTGGTATCGGCGGGGCTGCCGAGAGCACCGACATGGTGCTCAACATCGGTCCGCAGCACCCGTCCACGCACGGTGTACTGCGGCTGCGGCTGGTGCTGGACGGGGAGCGCATCGAGCGGGCCGAGCCGGTCGTCGGCTACATGCACCGGGGCGCGGAGAAGCTCTTCGAGGCGCGCGACTACCGGCAGATCATCGTGCTGGCCAACCGTCACGACTGGCTGTCGGCGTTCTCCAACGAGTTGGGCGTGGTCCTCGCCGTCGAACGGATGCTCGGCATGGAGGTGCCGGAGCGTGCCGTGTGGACGCGCACCCTGCTGGCCGAACTGAACCGGGTGCTCAACCATCTGATGTTCCTCGGCTCCTACCCGCTCGAACTGGGCGGGATCACCCCGGTCTTCTACGCGTTCCGGGAGCGCGAGGAGCTCCAGAACGTCATGGAAGAGGTCTCCGGCGGCCGGATGCACTACATGTTCAACCGGGTCGGCGGCCTCAAGGACGATCTGCCGGCGGGCTGGCGCGACCGCGCCCGGCAGGCCGTCGCCGCCGTACGCGGCCGGATGCACACCTTCGACGACCTCGTGCTCGGCAACGAGATCTTCCGCGGTCGCACCCGCGGCGTGGGCGTCCTCAGCCCCGAACTCGTGCACGCCTACGGGGTCAGCGGCCCCCTCGCCCGCGCCTCCGGCGTCGACTTCGACCTGCGGCGCGACGAGCCGTATCTGGCCTACGGCGAACTCGGCGACGTACTGCGCGTCGTCACCCGCACCGAGGGCGACTGCCTCGCCCGCTTCGAGGTGCTGCTCGACCAGGTGCACAACTCCCTCGACCTCGCCGACGCCTGCCTCGACCGGCTGGCCGAGCTGCCGCCCGGGCCCGTCAACCAGCGGCTGCCCAAGGTGCTCAAGGCCCCCGAGGGCGCCACCTACGCCTGGACGGAGAACCCGCTCGGGCTCAACGGCTACTACCTGGTCTCCAAGGGGGAGAAGACCCCCTACCGGCTGAAGCTGCGCTCGGCCTCGTTCAACAACATCCAGGCCCTCACCGAGCTGCTGCCGGGCACCCTGGTCGCCGACATGGTGGCGATCCTCGGCTCGTTCTTCTTCGTGGTCGGCGACATCGACAAGTAGGCCGGCGGGCGGCCCCGGGGCTCGCCCCCGGGCGCCGGTGCCCGTGGGCTGTGCCGGGCCCGGCCCGCCCCCCGGCTCAGGAACGGGAGCCGGTCGAGCCCTTGCCGCGGCCGAAGAAGTCGAAGGCGCCGGTGTCCCCCGCGGAGCCGTCCGGATCGGCCGCCTCGCCCTCCCGCTGGTCGCCGGACGCGGTCGCGTCCGACGGCTTCTGCTGCGGGGGGACGGGCGAGGCGGGAGTACCCGGCCGCGGCGGTGCGACGGGGGACGCCGGTGCGGTACGGCCTGCGGCGGGGCCCCGCAGCGCCGCGAAGGCACCACCGGGCCGGGTGCCGGGGGCGGGACGGCCGCCGCCCGGCCGGGCCTCCGCGGACCGCGACTCGCCGGACTGCGACTCGCCGGGCTGGGCGCCCTCGGGCCGGGTTTCTTGGGGCTGGGTTCCTTGGGGGTGGGTGCTCTGGCGCTCGGCGCCGTCGGGCTGGGTGCTCTGGGGCTGCGCGCCGTCGGGCTGGGTACCCGGGGCCGGTGTTCCGCCGGGGTGGCTTCCCTCGGGCCGGGGGCCGGGCGCCTGGGGCCCGGGGGCCGGCGAAGCGGTGGGGTGCGCCTCCGCGGGGGGCATCCCTGCCCGGTGCGTCTCCGCGGGGTGTGCTCCTGTCGGGCGCGCCCAGGTGGGCTGCTGTCCGGTTGCGGGGCGCTGTCCCGCTGCGGGGTGCTGCGCCGTCGGCTGCCCGGCCGGTTGTGCGGGGGCCTGTGGTGCGGGCCGCCGGGCCGTCGGCTGTTGTGCGGGGAACTCACGGGTGCCGGGTGCCTCGGCCGCCGACTGCTGCCCGGCCCGCTCCTGCGGGGGCTGTGCCTGCGGGCTCTGCTGCTGTTCGGCCTCGTGCTGGGTGGTCTGTGCCCGTGCGGCTCGTTCCTGTGCGGCTGCCGCCGGCTGAGCGGTCGGTGCCGGGGTGGGCTGCCCCTGCGCGGGCTGCCCCAGCGGGGTCTGCTCCTGCTCGGTTGTCGACTGCTCGGCTGTTGTCTGCCCGGCCGGTGTCCGAGCGGCTGACGTCTGCTCCGTCGGTGTCTGAGCGGCTGGTGCCTGCGTGGAGGACCACTGCCCGGCCGGAGCCTGCGGGGGCTCCTGCGCGGACGGCTCCGAGAGTGTTGCCGCCCCTTCGGGCTCGGCCCCTTCGGGTGCTGTGCCCTCGGCCGTCGGTCCTGCGGGCGCCCGCCCTGTGGCCGCGGCCCCTTCCGCCGTCGCGGGCCCGGTCGCCGGTGCCTGCGAAGCGCTCGGCGACGAGGCCGGGGCGTCGGGGCCCGGACCCTTGCCCGGCGCGGCGTGCTTGCGGGCCGACGGCGGCACCGGCGAGGCGGGGGCGGCCGGGCGCGGGACCGGACGGCCCAGAGCGGGGACGCCCTGGGCGGGGCGGAGCGAGGCCGCGGACGCCGGGGCCGGATCCGTCGTCGGCTCGGACCCGCCGGACGGGGCCGAGCGCCGCGCCTCCGACTGGCGTGCGGCGTTACGGGCCAGACCGTTCAGCGCCTCGTTGGCCTGCCGGTAGGTCAGCGGCGTGGGTGCGCCGGCGCTGTCGCGGTGGTCGGTGGCGCCGGTGGTCAGTGCCAGACCGGTGGGTCCGGCGCCGCCGCCCAGTTCCAGCCGCCGCCGGCCCTCCAGGGCGCTGGCCCGTTGCGTCTGGGCCTGCGCGTAGCGGCGCAGCAGATCGGCGTGCTCGGAGCGTAGCCTGGCCAGTTCGGCGCGCTTCGCGCGGAGCTTGCCGTTCAGCTTGGCGCGCATCTCGCGCAGCTCCTCCGCCTCGCCCTCCAGCTCGGCCTGCTTCTCCTCGGCCCGCCACGCCGTGCTGGCCATCCGCGCCTTGAGGTCGCCGACCTGCTTGCCGGCTGCCCGGTCCCAGCGGCGCAGCAGCACGCCTCCGGTGACGGCGGCGGCTGCCGCGGCGGCGGTCAGCGCCCGCAGCAGAACGGTGTCCAGATCTGTGACGCCCGGCTCACCGATCAGCCAGGCACCCCCGGCGCAGGCCAGCGCGGCCACCGCTACCGCCGCCGGGGGGAGGAGGCGGTGCAGCGGCGGGGAATGGCGATGACGTCCACGTGGCATGGCTGGGAATTTACCGTGTGCCCCTGTGGGGACGACACCGGACGAAGGGTATGAGGCGGGCCGTCATGCCAGCCCCTTGTCCTTGAGGTACGCGTCGGCGACGTCGGCGGGCTTGAGGCGTTCCTGGTCAACCTTGCGGTTGAGCTCGGTGAGGTCCTTCGTCGTCAGGGTCCGGGTGAGCTTGCCGAGGGCGTCGGCGACCTTCTTGCCGCCGGCGTCCTTCGCGTTGACGACGGGCAGTACGTTGTCGGCGTTCTGGAGCTTCTTGTCGTCCTTGAGCAGGACCAGACCGAACTGGCCGAGGGTGGCGTCGGTGGTGGTGGTCAGCACCAGCTGGTCCTTGCCGTCCTTGACGGCCTGCTTGGACTGGCTGGTGCCGACGCCCTTGGGGTCGATGCCCTCCACCTCGATGCCGTACGTCTTCTCCAGCCCGGGCCGGCAGAAGGGGCGGGTCTCGCACTCGTCGCCCGCCGCGATGGTGACGCTCTGCTTCGAGGCGCCCAGGTCGCTGAGCGTCTTGAGCTTGTGCTTCTCGGCGTACTTTCCGGCCACCGCGAACGCGTTCTGGTCGACCGCTTTGCCCGGGTCGAGCACCTTCAGACCGCGTGGGGCGGCCAGCTTGCGCAGCGCCGCGACGGTCTTGCCGGTGTCGGGCGAGGCGACGGGCTCGGCCTTGGGGCCGTTCTTCTTCGCGTTGAGGAACTCGGCCATGGTCGCCGCGTACTCCGGTACGACGTCGATACGGCCCTTCTCCAGCTCCGGCTCGTACAGCTCGCGGTTCTTGACCTTCTTGACGCTGGTCTTGTAGCCGGCCTTCGTCAGGACGCCGGAGTACAGCTCGGCGAGGATCTCGGACTCGGTGAAGCCCGCCGAGCCGATGACGAGGCCGCCCTTGCCGGTGCCTGACGCGCTCTTCTCCTCCAGGTCGCTGCCGGAGCAGGCGGTGACCACGAGCGTCAGTGCGGCGAGGGTGCCGCCCGCTGCCAGGGCGCGGCGGGCGCCCGGCCGCTGCGGTCGCCGAGGGGGTGCGGTGCGGGTGAGGGTCATGGTGCGTCCATTCGTCCGGGTGTCGTGTGGGGCCGGCCCGCCAGGTCAGGCCGTGGAGCGGGCGGGGGCCGCCGCCGTCTTGTCGGGGCCGGCGCCGCCGCTGCCGTGCCGGGTGCCGTCCTCGGGGTTGCTGTCCGGTGCGGGAGCCGCGCCGCGCTGCCGCCGCCGCATCGGGTCCAGCAGTCGTTCGGCCAGGGTCAGCAGGCGCTCCACCAGCAGGGCCAGGACGGCCACCAGGAGCGCCCCGGCGACCACCTGCGGCGTGTCGTAGTTGCCGAAACCGGCGGTGATCAGCCGCCCGAGGCCGCCGCCGCCCGGCAGCGCGGCGAGGGTGGCGGTGGCCACCAGCTGGACGGCGGCGGTCTGGATGCCCGTCATGATCAGCGGCAGGGCGAGCGGCAGTTCGACCTGGCACAGCAGCTGCCGGCCCGTCATGCCCATTCCGCGTGCCGCTTCGACGACCTCGCGGTCGGCCTGCCGGATGCCGGTGTAGGCGTTGGTGAGCAGCGGCGGCAGTGCGAACAGCACCAGTGCCACGATCGTCGCCCAGTCCCCGTACCGGCCCAGCGGGCCCATCGACAGGAGCACCAGGACGGCGAAGGTGGGCACGGCGCGGCCCGCGTTGGACAGGTTCACCGCCAGGGCGCCGCCGCGTCCCACATGGCCGAGCCACAGTGCGGGCGGCAGCGCGAGGGCGCAGGCGAGCAGCAGGCACACGCCCGTCAGATACAGGTGTTCGCCCAGCCGTTGGAGCACTCCGCCGTTGCCGGTCCAGTGGGATGCGGTGGTCAGCCACGCCACCACGTCGGTGATCACGCCCATGGCCGCTCAGCCCGCCTTCCCCACGAGGTCCTTCTTCGGAGTGGCCCCTCCGGCGGTCGCGGGGGCCGCCGGGCCCTTCCGTCGTGCGGGCCGGCCGCCGCGCCGCCGGGTGCCCGTCCTGGTCCAGGGGGTGAGGGCGCGCTGGAGGCCCAGCAGCAGGAGATCCGCCGCGACGGCGAGGAGGACGCAGATCAGCGAGGCGGTCAGCACCTGCGCCTTGAAGTAGCTCTCCATGCCGTCGTAGACGAGGTTGCCCAGTCCGCCGTAGCCGACGATGGCGCCGATCGTGGTCAGCGACACCGCGGTGACGGTGGCGATCCGCACACCCGCCAGCAGGGCGGGCAGTGCCAGCGGGAGCTCCACCTCGATCAGCAGCCTGCCGGGCCCGTAGCCCATGCCGCGTGCGGCTTCCCGGATCTCGTCGGGCACCGCCTCCAGACCGGCCAGGATGTTGCGCACCAGCACGGTGAGCGAGTACAGCACCAGGCCGGTCACCACCACGGCGGCCGACAGCCCGAAGACGGGCAGCAGCAGCGCGAACATGGCCAGGGACGGGATCGTGTAGAGCACCGTCGTCACGGCGAGCGCGGGCGCGCGCGCCTGCCGCCAGCGCCGGGCGGCGACGGCCACCGGCAGTGCCAGCAGCAGGGCGATGACGATGGCCGCCGCCGTGATCCAGACGTGTTCGACGGTGGCGTCGAGCAGTTCACTCTGCCGGGTGCGCAGGTACTCCCCGCACAGCCAGTCGTTCCGTGCCAGGCAGCCTCCGGGGCTGCCCGCTGCCATGCCGCTCACGTCCGTCACCTCCCCGTGCCGTGCGGTCCTCGTCAGTGTCGGCGACCCTAACGCGACAGACTGACAATCGGTCCGCAGTGGCGTACCCGTGTAACGCGCTGTTCATCCCATGGGGAGCGACGGAAGGCGAGGATGGGGACATGATTCGCTTCGAGAACGTGACCAAGCGGTACGCCGACGGCACCGTCGCGGTCGAGGGGCTCTCCTTCGAGGTGGCCGAAGGAGAGCTGGTCACCCTCGTCGGGCCCTCGGGCTGCGGGAAGACCACCACGATGAAGATGGTCAACCGGCTCATCGAACCCACCGAAGGCCGCATCCTGGTCGACGGCGCGGACATCGCCGGTGTCGAACCCGTCGAGCTGCGGCGCCGGATGGGTTACGTCATCCAGCAGACGGGGCTCTTCCCGCACCGCACCGTGCTGGACAACACGGCGACCGTCCCGCACCTGCTGGGCTGGCCCAAGGCACGGCGGCGCGAGCGCGCCGGCGAACTGCTCGACCTGGTGGGCCTGGACCCGTCCGTCTACGGCGACCGCTACCCCGACCAGCTCAGCGGCGGTCAGCGGCAGCGGGTGGGTGTGGCACGGGCGCTGGCGGCCGACCCGCCGGTGCTCCTGATGGACGAGCCCTTCGGCGCCGTCGACCCCGTGGTGCGCGAGCACCTGCAGAACGAGTTCCTGCGACTGCAGTCGCGGCTGCACAAGACGGTGCTGTTCGTCACGCACGACATCGAGGAGGCCGTCCGTCTCGGCGACCGCATCGCCGTCTACGGGGAGGGCCGCATCGAACAGTTCGACCGCCCGGCGAGCGTACTGGGCGCCCCGGCGTCCCCGTACGTGGCGGACTTCGTCGGTGCCGACCGCGGCCTCAAGCGGCTCTCGGTCACCCCGATCGAACACGGCGACCTGGAGGAACCGCCGACCGTCCACCTCAGCGACCGGCTCGACAAGGCCGCCGAACGGATGGCGAGCAGCGGCGCCCGCTGGGCCGTGGTGCTGGACGACGCCGACGAACTGCACGGCTGGGTGTCGGCCGGGGTGGTGGCCGGTGCCGGGCAGGAGAGCGGCACGGTGGGCGACCACGCCCGCCGCATGGAGGCATGGCTGCCGCTGGGCTCCTCCCTCAAGCAGGCGTTCAGCACGATGCTCCAGCACGACGCGGGCTGGATCGCGGTCCTCGACAGCGCCGACCGCTTCGTCGGCGTCCTCACCCCGGCCCGGCTGCACGCGGCACTGCGCCGCTCCGTCGGCGCGGACGCACGCGATCTGGACCGGGAGCAGGTGGCACTGGAGTCCATCGAGGACTCCTGAGAACCGTGCCCTTGGAGCGGGTTTCGTCCCGGAGGGAGGGCCGCCGCCTGGAGGGGGACTTCAGTCCCGGAGGGGGCTGGCACCTGGAGGGGAATTTCAGTCCCGGAGGGGGCTGGCGCCTGGAGGCGGATTCCGCCTCGGAGGTGCGCCTCGCCCCGGGAGGCACGCCCGTGAGGCGGACCGGCCCCTGGACGCGAAGCCCGACTTCGGATGCGCAGCCCGCGTCCGGGTGCGGAGCCCGCTCCTGGACGAGAAGCCTTCGCCCGGACGCGAGGTCCGTTCCCGTACGCGAGGTCCGCTCCTGGACGCGGAGGCGCCCCAGACGCTGATTTCGCCTCGGAGGCGCGCTCGCCCTGGACGTGAAGCATGCCCTGCACGTGAAGCACGCCCTGGACGTGAAGCACGCCCTGGACCTGAAACCGCGCCCCTGTACGAACTGGCTCTGGACGTGAAACCGCGCCCCCGGACGTGAACCGGCCCCGGACGGAAACCAGCCCCCTGGGCGCGACCCCGCTCCGCCCGGTGAGCATTGACACCGTCCGCGGCGCTGTGCTGCACTCGCCCGCATGATCGGAACGCGCGGCCACCTGTGGCGGAGGGTCCACCTGGACCTGCTCCGCTACGCGGGCTGCGTGTGTCTGCCGTCCTGCTGATCGCATTCCGCGCCCCTTTCGGGGCTTCCTCCGCGTGGGCCGCCGTGCCGTGGCCGCGCACCTCCACGATCACCTCCAGGACGGTTCCCGTGTCCCTCACCCCTGTCTCCCGGCCTGCCGTGCCCGCCGCGCCGGCGACGGCCCCCGCACCGGCCGGCCCCACCGAGGCCGCGCTCCTCGCGTTCGTCCGCCGTGTCGCCGCCGACGACGCCCTCGTCTCCTCGCTGCCGCTCGACCCCGGAGGCCGCACCTGGCTGCGGCTGGCCGGGCCCGAGGGCAGTGAGG
>Ga0164243_10007004_pt1 | contig 16936 bp, 39 predicted proteins | sample OricompcompostOP_FD_108781 | JGI IMG/M metagenome (GOLD analysis project Ga0164243, IMG submission 108781) | Organic Plus compost microbial communities from Emeryville, California, USA - Original compost - Organic plus compost (OP) | ecosystem: Engineered > Solid waste > Mixed feedstock >... | reverse complement strand
TAACTTCTATTCCAAAAGATGAATCATAATCTGAAACAATACAATTGCTACGACCATTAACAGTTAAATCATAAATTATGTCAATTAATTCTTGTTCATCCATTGGAAGAGTTACCTCTTTACTTTGATCAGCATTTTCAATATAAACTTTCATTTCCAACAAATTACTTCATTCCTTTCGGAAGATATTTTTTATTTGGTTCTTCTCCATCATCATAATTTTCAATTGCTTTATCAATAAGAATTTCAAGTAATTCGGCTGATGAATATCCTCCAAGAATTTCTCTAACTCTTGCAAATCTTTTAGTTTTCTCTACACCTAATCTAATCTGATGATTATAAGTTACAGTTTCATGAGAACTTCTCGGACTCTTTTTTGGAATAGTGAGTTTATCATCCATAAAAATCTCTCCTTAAGATTTTTTTATTGATTCATTTTTATAATCTTATTATATCACCAAATGATTTAAAATAAAATAAAAGTTTCGATTGAATTTTTTTTTCATATATATAATAGAAGAAAAAATTTTTTTGTTTTTATATATTTACTTTTGATTCATTTTGTATTATAATATGATTATTAAATGAATCATAAATTATTTATAGGAGGGAATAATTTGTTTAAAAGTCTTGAAGGTTATTCTAAAGTTGGTAGTAATTATGGTGGAGGATTTAAAAATGTTCTTTTCTTCAATCCAGAAACTGAAGATATTAAAAGTATTATTGTTGATGATACTGAATATCAATATGGTGATGGAATGATTGATAGAAATTATACTCTTAAAGAGCTTGAAGAAATGGATAGTATGCCAATAAATGAGGAAGTTCAGGAAAAATATTTTATAGTAAAAAAATATCCCATTTATTGGAGCAGAAATTGAAGTTATTAAAGGAAGGAAATATAAAAAAGGTACTAAAGGAAAAATAATTAAGTTATATAATTATAGAGACCAATATAATAGATTTGTTACACAATATGTTATAACTGATAATGGTTTAAAAATTAGTACTAATAACATAAAGCTAATTTAGAGGATTCAAGTAATCCTCCTTTTTTTTTGTATTTTTTTTTGAAACAAAACTGATACTGAGATTTTAATATGTTATAATAGTAATAGATAGCAAACGCGCTAACATAAAAGCTTGACAGTTTTCACAGTCAAAAAATTTTTTTGGAATTTAAAAAAAAGGAGGTTTATTAAAGAATGAAATTTATGACAAGAAAAAATTTAAATGATGAACAAGTAAATAATATTCTTAGTGATGGATGGGAATTGCATTCTATAAATATTATACCATATACAAATATGACTAATGGTATATCTAAAAATAGTGTTGTAAAGGAATTTTATTTTATTAAAAATGATGTAGAATTAGAATTAAAAGAGGATATTTTTAAAAGCGCAATAAAAGAATTAATACAAATTAGCGAATATAAGAAAAATGAACAATAAAGTTATTTTAATTCTTCATGATAAATTCATTTAATGATTATTTTAATTTCCTTATATGTCTACTTATGGAGACATAAATATATCCTGAGTTCATGATTGAATCTCAATTTCTAAATCCATTTCCAAATTAAAAACCCAAAATAAAAAGTTAAATCCAAATTGAAAATCCAAATTAAAAAGGAGAATTTAAATTCTCCTTTATTATTTTACTTTTGTTTTAGCATTTCTTTAATTAAAGTAACCCATTTATTTGCTTTATCTTTACCAACTTTTTTGATTAGATTTTCTTTAGGTGACATATATAAAATCTCCCTTCAATTTATTTAATTTAATTATAAAACATAATAATACTCAATAAAACTAAAAAAAATAGACCTCTAAAAAATAGAGGTCTAAAGGAGATGTATTTAAAAAGAAGATGATTTGAAAGAAAGAAAAATCTCTTTCTAATTTATTATATCACATCATTCTTAAATTATCAAATTTATTTCATACCAAATTTTTCCATATAATTACATAAAACATATTTATCTTTTAAGCTTAATTTTTCTTTCATTAGACATTTACCACAATTTTTCTTAGCATTAACTTTAGATAACCACATTGGACAAGATACAACTAATTCTTTTCCATCAAATTTCTTTCCAGTGCTAGTAATAAAATCTTGTTCTATAATTTCTAATTTTGAACTCATTTAGACCATCCTAACTAAAATTCAATAGATACAGAATCAAGTTTATCCGAAATATTTTCAATAAATTGTATTTCATTTATAAGATTCATATCATGGATAACTTTAAATGTAATACCCATTTTACCAATTTTATAAATATTATATGATATTTTATATGCTTTAAAGATTTTTATTAATGATTTAACCAACTTTTTATCTATAGTTATTTTCATTTATTCTGCACTCCTTAGATGTCCATCAGGCTTTTGGAATTGTTTACCTTTTTCATATCCAGCATTATAAGCTTCAGAATCGCCTCTTCCATTTCCAAATGAATTATGAGATTTACTATGTTTGAAATTTTTATTTGTATATTCAATTATTGCTTCATCTTTAACTAAAATTAAACCCCAATTTTCTTTATCTATTTGTTCTTGGAATTTAGCTTTTAAACCTGCTAAAAATCCTTGAATATAATCATCCCTTAAACCTCTAGTTAACCAACCTTCTCTTTGCTTTTTCTTAACATACTTTTTAGCATTATAATCAATTACATTTATTGCATAATCCAAAATAATTTTTGCTATTTCAATATCTTCTTTAAAACCGATAAAGCCTAATGCAGATGACTTATATCCTTTGCTATGATACAAGGTACATTTAAAATTGTCAGCAATAATATTACCAAGCAAAGTATACCACCATGGCATTTTCTTTACAAAATTTATTGCTAAATCATGACCTACTTCTTTATTTATTTTATCCTCTAATACAATTTGATTCATTTCAATATTATGTTTTGCCATTAACTTTTGTGCCAATAACATTGCATTTTCTGCTTCCTCTTGATTTGGATTATTATTGGCAAGATTTAAAGCTTTTTTAATTTTATCAATAATGGATTGGTTCAATTTTATCCACCTTTCCGCATTTACACTTATGAGTGTAATAGTCATATTTATGATAACCACGTATTTTACATTTTATTTTATATAATAATTTTAACACACTTATCCTCTCCTGTAAATAAAAAAAGAAAAGAAGGACTAGAAATTCTAGTCCTTATTATATTGCCTTTTCTTCTTCTTTTTCAGCTTTTTCCTTTTCTTCTTTCTTTTTCTTTTCAGCTTCACGTTTCATTTCTAATTCTTGACGTTGTTTTAATTTATTTTGGGCTTCTTTAATAGTAAAGATTTCAACAACATCTTTTTTACGACCTGGTTTATGAAGTTCAATTCTTACATAATTATGTTCTAATTCTTCACCATTTTCATGTTTAGCTTTGAATTTTCCATTAGTAGCAAATCTCTTAGCAGCTTCCAAAGTTACTACATCTTTTCCAACAATCATTTTATCAATAGTGTCAAATACTTCAAATTTGCCATCAGTTGGGAAGATTACTCCATCTTTTAATAAAAGTTTATAATTTCCATCTTCAGTTTTTTCAATTCTGCCTTGTGGAGAAGAAATGCGGCCTTTTTTAATTTCTTTTAATACTACTGAAAAGTCATTCAAATTTAATTCTTTTTCTTTTTTAGGAGCAGCTTCTTTTCCTTCATTTTTCTTTTTAGTAGAACCAGCTTTAGGACCAGGTTTTGATTTATTAGTTTGATTAGCTTTTTCTTCTTTCTTAATTTGGTCTTTAACAATTGGCTCCATTTCTTGTTCTAATTCATCACCAGATAATTCCAATTCCATTTCTTGATTTTCTGCCATTTTAGCATTCTCCTTTTCTTTTTTAATTTCTTTACCTTGAGCTTTAACTTTCTTTTCAACCATAATTTAATTCCTCCTTGAGATTTTTTTCTTTAATCATTTCTTAATCTTATTATATAACAATTAAGTTAGATTTAAAACAAGAATTTCAAACTTTTTTTTAAAAAATGCCATTTTTTTATTTATTATTCTTTTTATTTTTTAAAAATTTAAATGCTTCTTCCAAAATATCTTTAACATATTCATAAGTATAACCTTTCTGTATAGCTTCTGAATATATTTGGCCAATTCTTTTTTGTAATTCTTTTTTACTCAATTATGTTATTCCTTTCTAAATCACACTTATAATTACCATTCATAATCTTCTAATGTAAGTGGTTCATCAACTGACTCACTCATTTCTTTTAAACATTCATCACACCAATTATTAGGAGTACATTTATTACATTTATTTGACTCATTTACTTGCAATAAATATTTTCCTTTAATTTTTTTACAATCAGCACATAATGCGTTTGGATTATTAGTCTTTCGTGCAATAATATCGCAATCTAAACAAATTTCCATTTAATTCACTCCCAACTTATATAAGTATTATCTATCCATTCCACCTTCATAAATATCACTTAAAAATTCACCTTTACTTAAATGTGTATATCTCTCAGTTGTTCTAATATTTGAATGGCCAAGCATTTCTGAAACTCCTTTAACATTACCTGTTTTCTGAATCATATGAGTAGCAAATGCATGTCTTAATTGATGTGGAGCAATATTGAAATACTTCATACAAATATTATATATTCCTCTAGTCTGTAATCTTGTTTTCTTATTATTAAGGAATACTGGACCAGATTTTCTTGAGCCAATATAAGCTTTAATCCACTTAATTGCTTCTTTACTTATTGGGACAATTCTTGCCTTTTTACGTTTACCATTAACTATATGAATTAATTTTTCTTCAAAGTAAATGTTTTCAATATTTAAGTTAGATATTTCAAATTCCCTTGCACCTGTTGCATATAATGTTTCTAATAATGCCCTATCTCTTAAATCATCAATGTTATCTAATATTTTAAATATTTCCTTTTGACTCATAACTTCAATAATTGGAGATTGATTTAATTTAAGGAATTTAATCTTTGGTGCTCGATTAATTATTTCATCATTAATTAAAAAATTATAATAAGATTTTAATGCTGACAACCTGCGATTTACTGTACTTCTTGATTCTTTACGTTCATTAATTAAATAAGCTGTAAATGCATCAATCTTACTCTTATTAACATTAAATTCTCCTTCAGTAAAATCAAAAAATACCTTTAAATCATTCTTATAATTAATAATAGTTTTATCAGATGAATCTTTAATCATTTTCATGTAATCAAAAAATTCATCTACATATGGTTGTTTAGATTCCATTTAATATTCACCTCTTTTTATAATTTCTTATAAGATTATTATAATACAAAAAAAAAGAAAAAGAAATATAAGTTTCAATTACTTATTAGCTTTATTTTTTCATTATTTAAATTTGTCCAATATCCACTTATACCTTCTTCTTTTAAACTTTTATAATCTTTAAATAGGTAATTTATTTTTATCTGCCTTTTTTTATTAAAATGTCTTATTAACTCTCTCATTTTCCAATCTGAATAAGTTACTATTAACACTAATGGAAATATCTTTTTATTTTTAGGTTGCCATTTTTCATATTTCCATTTTTCTGATATAAAATATCCTTCATAATTTTTTATAGTTTTATTTGCAATATTAGCACTATTTCTATTACTATTTTCAATTTCTAAAAAGAATGCAATGCCTCTATTATTTAAATATCTATATATACAAAAAGCGTCAGGTATAATTACTTTTTCTTTATTCTCAAATTTAAATTGTAATGGTTTCTGAACCTTAAAATTTATTTCTTCTATTATAATATGATTTTTTTTATCATAACGATTATTATAATCTTGCCATAGATATGTGTAGAAATTTGCTATTTGAATTGAATGCATTAATTTATCACCAGAATTAAATACTTTAGGTTCATATCCAAAATGTTTTTTAAAATAACTTACACCTTTGTTAGTTAATTTGTATCCATCAGTTTTCCTTTTACCTCTATCAATTCTTTTTAAATATCCATATTCTTTTTCTAATTTAGATAACGTTCTATTTGCTGAAATGTAACCATATTTTCCTCTATATATTAATTTCTCTGCATGTTCTCTAATCATCACTCCAAAATGTCCACAAAACCATATTATATTTTCAAAATTTTTATTCAAATTCTAAACCTCCATTTGTATCAATTTCCTCATCATCAATATAATATGCATTTTGTTTTTTGTTTATCTCTTCCAATAATTTATATCTACTCTCAGCAAAACTTAGACTAGCAAATTTTAATTTATGCGCATATTCCCAATCATAATCTCCAACATATTTTGGAGTAGGATATAACCATGGTTTTCTCGGTTTACCTGATATATGAATATCATGTATACAGGAGAAAAATGGCATCCCAATTATTTCATCTTTAGTATACCATTTACTATATAAATTAGATACCCAACTTAAATCTTCATCTGCAACAGTATGGATAAATTTTGTCTGACACATACTTACTGCAGCTTGAATATGGGTTGGCAACTGATGTCTATGTTGATTTGCTAATAATAAACATACATTCTTTTTCCTCATTTGTTCAATTAAAACATTAATACTTTTATTAGCATAATCATAAAATTCATCAAGTGCTACAGCAAAATATGGATGTGATTGATTTTCTCTACGTTTAGCAGCGCATTGAGCAACAATACCTAATATTAAGCCTGCCATTAAGTTAGAATTACTAGATAATTTATCACTGTCAAAATTACATATTATTATTTTATTATTTTCCATTGCTTCATATATATTTATTCCATTAGTTTGACAAGTAAATAATAAAATATTATCAGAAGATAATGGTCTTTTTAATTTATTTAAAGCATTTGTAGCTTTTAATCCATCTAAAAAATCCCTAATTATTTCATTATCAATATATGGTTTTATAAATTGTCTAAATGATTCGTTAGATAATACACGATGAATGTCTATTAAAGTTGGATTATTAAATTTATCACACTTTTCTTCTGCTAATAATACTGCTTTAGTAGCAAATCTAAAATCATTTTCAAGTCTATCTCCCCAAGACCTAGAATAAATTTTACTAAATACACTTATAACATCTTCTGTAATTCTATCAATTTCTCCTTCATCATCAGAATACCTTTGCAAAACATTTAAACCATAAACTCTTTTCATCCATGGCGCAATATAAATTATATCTTTCCATCTTTCTGGTGGAATAGACAATAATATTTCATCTGCTGTACCATGAGTATCAATATAAATTCCACCCCAACCTTGTTTAACAAAAGAATTTATAAATATTCTTCTAAGCTTATTTGATTTGCCTGAACCCTGAACACCACTTATCCAAACATGCTTTGTTAAATTTGCTGGGTCATAAATATCTTTTATTTTATAGTTTAAATATTTTGGAAAAGTTTTCTTTTTAATTTTTTTATAACCATATCTTGCAGCAATTCCACCTGAAAGTATCATTAGTCCTTTCTCTGCATAAGGCTTATTGACTTCCCAAAATTTTTCTAATAAATCTACAAACATATCTTCAAGCATATTCATGTTGTAATCCTCCTAGAAGAAATCGCTTATATCAATATATTTTGCAATTTTTCTCAATACTGCTTTATAACTTGCAATATCACCACAATCAAATCGTTTAATATATTTTGGTATATAACTTAAACTTTCTTTATCTTTATATTTTATTGCATCCTCCGCTAACTTTTTTAAATATGAAGAATCATATAACCATGGTGTATCTTCCAAATCTTTATATCTCCAATTAGATGCTCTTTTATTTTTAGCAATAGTTTTAATTACTATTGAAACCAATTTAGCTAGAGGCATTTTTATCCCGCCATTCTTCTAAAGAAGTATAACCATTTTCCTTTAATAATTTAATCATTTCTTCGTCTAATTTTGCCTCTTTTTTTGCATTCTTTAAAACAACCATACAGGAGATAGCATAAGAAGTTATTGTAACACCTATAATACCTAAGATGCCACTTATCATGTTGTTTTAATCCTCCCTAAAATAAGCTTTCTTTTTTCAATAATACATCTTCTAAAAATCCTCCAACAATACATGTTAAACCTGCAATACCAACTCCTATCATGGGAACTCCTAAATAAAAACTTATTATTACAGCAAATAATGATACTGAATATGTTCCTAATTTAATATTTATTTCTTTAGTACTATATCTTGCTTCTTCAATTCCTTCAGGCGAACGATCCCTTATAATTTTAACTTGACAAACTCTTGTATCTATATCATAAATTCCTGTAATTCCATCAGTTGCTAAGACAACTAATTTATCTTCTTTTATATCTAAAATATAACCTTTAAATTTAAAGCCATTTATATCAGTTACTCTAACATAATTACCAACACTATAATGTAATGTTAATAAATTAAATTTTCTTACTGTTATCATTTAAATCCTCCTAATTAAAAAATTTATCCCAAGCAACTTTTCTTTCTTTATGAGTTCTTTTCCAATAAATTTTATGAAGGACATATAAAGTAATAATAATTGTTTTTGTCATTTTAAACCTCCTAAAATAATATTTCAGTAATAGTATTTATTATTTTACCCGCATCAATTTGTTTCATTCTTCCAATAGCATATTTAAATAAAATAGACGTTTGACTTTTATCTAATATTTCACTTGCATGTATTTCTTTAACTATATTTCTTAATTCACCTAAAGTTTTTGCTTCTCTTATTGATTCCATAAAGAAACGATACATATAAATTCCTCCTAAGGAAGTAATGTTTCTTTAATAATGTCTTTAACTAATTCATGCGCAGTATTTATATAATCATCTAAATCATCTAAATGGTAATTTAATTCATGTTCATCTACTGAATCCCTTACATATCCTATTTTAGTTTTAATTCTTTTAAATAAAAACTCCGCAAATTTTTCTTTCATATTACCCTCCTAAAATAAAATATGTTTAATAATATGGAAAGTTCCTTTTGCAATACTACTTACTGTATCTTGATTTATAACATCACCTGCATCAATCTTTAATACTTTTTTGGCAGTATTATAAATAATCTTTTTTGCTAAGAAACTATACATTCAAACCATCTCCTTTCTTTATCTCTAATATATTTTAATGATATATCAATAAATTATATTAATATAAGAAGAAATAAAGAACTTATAAAAGACTTAAAAATGAAAATTTATCTAATAATTTCTATAAATTTCATTTAATAATCTGTTACAAATGAGATATAATAAGAATGAATCAATTAAGATTTATTAAAGTCTATAATTGATTCCCACTACCTAAAAGGAGATGGTTAATGTGGCTAATCGTAGTAATAAACTAGTTGTCCCTGGAGCAGAAAATATATTAAATAAAATGAAATTAGAAATAGCTGCAGAATTGGGATTAGGTGATTACGATAAAATTGATAAAGGTGCATTGCCCTCTCGTATAAATGGTATGGTTGGTGGTACTATGACTAAAAGATTAATTGAAATTGCTCAACAGCATTTAGCATCTCAAGGGAATCAAAATACAGTTCAAGGGACCAATTTAAATTTTGATGAGTATAAGAAAGAAGCAGTACAAGATTTAAATAATACTCTTCAATAATAACAAAAACCCCTGCCTATTAGGTGGGGGTTTAATTATTTATTATATTTTTTAAGTATATCAATTATTACTTTTGCATCTTTTCCATAAATAGAGAAACTATCTAAAAATTGAATATAAGCATCATTGATTTGTCCATGGCCACAACATGCATTCATAATTCCTGGAAGTGTACCTAAACAACCGTCATGCCCCTCTTTTGTATTTTCTTTACCACAAAAACCACAATCTCAATCCATTGTATAATTCCCTTTCTTTTAATATACTTAATCAATAAATTCCCAATCATCAGCTAACATATCTGTTTGACTTGCATTCCAAGGGATACAAGTATTATCTGCAGTTTTTAGTAATACAAAATTTTCGAGTTTAAATGTATTTTTATCCGAACCAATTTCAATAATTCCATCAAGTTCTGAAACATCATATATTTCCTCTGAAAAATCGCTGTCCTCTTTTAACTTTATTATAGAGTGCCGAAAGTCAAATATATACATTCCTTTTCTATTCCAACCATTTCTCTGTGCCTTTTTGCCTCTGTTTACACCATCAATTATTTTCCCAAAATTCATTTATTATTCTTCCTCTCTATATAACCTTTGACAATTTTCACAATAATATGTCATTCTATCCTTAATTTTTTCTTTCTTAATTAGAAAAGTTAAATTGTGATTAGTATTATATGTATCATGTTTACATCTCCAACATTCCTCTCCATGTTTATTATATACTTTAAGAAAATTTTGATTATCTCCTTTTTGCCCATTGCCTCTTCGATAATCTGAAAATGTAGTACCATTATTTTCTATTGCCTTTTCTAAAACACGTTTTATACAATAATAAAGATTTTCAATTTGTTTATCTGTTAAATCTTTAATATAATTTTTAGGATGAAGATACGCCTCCCAGCATATTTCAGATGCATATATATTACCTATTCCAGCAATATATTTTTGGTCAAGTAATAAATCCTTTAAAATTCTGTTTTTATATTTAGATTGCTTAGTTCTTAATAAAAATGATTCTGCATTAATATCCCAAATTTCGGGTCCTAACTTACTTTGAACATAAGATAAACATTCTTCATAAGATTTTAAATGCCATATTTTACCAAATTTTCTAATATCAATATACCTTAATTGTTCTCTATTATTTAATTGGATAAGAAATTTACAATGTGTAGGTATTAAAGCTTCACCTGAATCTAAAAATAATTGACCAGTCATGCCTAAATGAATTATCATAGCGGACATATCAAATTTAATTATTATATATTTTCCAAATCTTTCAATACGTTCAATTATCCTACCTGCTAAAGAATAAAATGGTGTTTTGAAAACTTTATCATCATAATATTTATTAAATACTACCTTACAACCTTCAATACTTTTTAAATCTCTTACTATTGTTTCTACTTCTGGTAATTCAGGCATTTATATATTCACTCCATTTCATAATAGTAATTCAAACATTATAATTGGCTTGCTTTCCTCAATGCTTCTTCTTCACCCTCACGATACCATATATCATATGAAATTAAATTTCCTACTTTTAAATTTAAATCAGGTCGATGCTTTTTAACCCAATTAGCATATCCACCACACATCTTTGTTTCATCACCATGGCAAGCCCAATTATGTCCACTTTTTTCTTTCATTCGGATAATATCAAGTGGTTCAGGTAAACAACCATAATTTTGAACCATTTCTGCTTCATTATTAAAAGAAAAGGGGCAAGTCATACAACCCCCAGAACCACAAGGAGAGCGTTTTTCCATATTATTCGCTCCAATCTATTTTATCAAATTCATCAGCACATCTTTGGCACCATTTTCTACCTGCAGAATCTAATCTAATTTTTCCATATCTTTCTGTATCTTCTTTATATTTCCATTTACCAACATTTGAATTTGTTAATTTAATCTTACACATTGCACATTTTTCCTGCTCCAAATAATTTCACTCCCAAGGAATTAAAGGCTTAAAAATATGAGGTACAATAAATGGTTCTTTATCATCACCACTATCTTGGACTAGCATCATCATTTCTTTTAAACGATGATGTTTAGGTATTTCTTCAAATAAAGCTTGATAACCTGTTAAATCTTCACTTATTTCAATTTGTTCTGCAGTATAATATTTGCCACTAGGTTTAAAATAAGTTACTTTAACTGTTTTCATTAGCTTTTCTCCTTCTTATTTCTATTCTATGCCATTCATCAAGTTTTTTAGCACAATGAAAAAATTTCTGTGGAGATAGCTTGTATTTAGTAAAACGCATTTCTAACAAATTATAATAATGCTCAAATTGCTCATATATTGTATACATGTAAATCTCCTATACGCGCTAGTTTAAATCTCTGACAGTTTTCACAGCTAATTTAAACCAACTTTTTTTAAACATAAATTTAATATTACTATATAATGATTATCTAAATTTCCATATTTATCATCTTTATAGCCTAATTCTCTTAAAAGATTTCTAAATTCCAAACCTTCTTCCATATGGAAACTAGGATTTAAATCATATTGGTATTTTATATTTTTTAAAACTTCATATGCATCTTGTTCAAAATGTAATATAAAATCATTAGCAGCTTGATCGTACCAGTATTCAATAATTAAGCCATCTTCATTAACATCTGCACCTTTTAAAATCCTTAAAATATTTTGTTCAATAACTTCGCGACCATTGCCTTGTAAATAATATCCATCAAAATAACAATCTAAATAATTTATAAGTTTTTTTGCCATTGTTTCTTTTTTCATTATTAGTTCAACTCCAAATCTAAAATCCAAATTAAAATCCAAAATGAAAACTTAAATTAAAAAGTTAAATTAAAATTTAGTTTTCATTTTCAGTTATAAATTCTAATTCTGATTCATGGAAGAAATCACCTAATCCATTTTCATGATGTCCATAATAATTATTTCCACTAAATGGATAATTACCAAGTCCAGACCTTAATGCATATTTTAAAGCAGCAGGATTACCATGTAAACTCCAGACACTATTACCCATTACTTCAAAATCTGTTCCTTCTATTGATACAATTTCACCTTTAAATTGTCCTTTAATAACTTTAGCTTTTTTATCCATTATTGTTCCTCCATTTCTTTATAACATTCTAAACAACATTTATGTTCAACACCTTGCCAATTATAATATAATTCACTTTTTGATAAAAATGAAAAGGTTTTTTCACATTCAGAACATATCCAAAATCCTAATAACCATAAAAAGAAATAAATTATTAAAGCAATTATCCACCATATAAATATAATTGGAGTAAATAAAAATTTAATTATTGGTGGAATATAATTATTTGTATAAAATTTTGACATTAATTCTAATGAACTCCAAAATACCATAAATTATCCTCACTTTTCGTAAATATACTTACATGTGAGACAACCTTTATCCATTTTTGTTTTCCCAAATGGGCATGTTCCAGCACCACAACCAAATTTAACTTTACCATAATTAAATGTGCCCTCTTTTAAAACTAATCGACAACCACATTGACAAATAAAATTATAAGTAATTGGTTCATCTTTTACAATCTTATTATATTTACCTCTTACTATACCACCAAACTTTTTATATAATAAAAATTTAAAGTTTCCGCATTCATCACATTTAATTCTATTACCTTCTAAATCATCAAGGAGAAATTTTTTTAAATGTTTATTCATTTCCCAAAATCTTTTAGCTCTTTCACGTACAGCTTTTTCAATCATATCCACTTCAATACACCTCTCAATTAAATAGGAACATTGTGATTTAATACAATTTAAATCCATATTCTCTTTATGGAAAGGACAAATATCTGCTCCACAAGAAAATTTAGATTTGTGTTTTATTTCTTCAAATTCACCATTAATTATATAACCACATTCACATATATAAATATTATCTTTATATTTTTTAAATCTATCACTTCTGCCGCATGTTATATTTCTGCATTCTACACCTAATAATGTTAAGAAAGGTCTGCCTAATAATTTCTTTCTATCAATTTTAAAATCATCAATAAAATCTAACATCGGCATCATTTCTTTCTTAATATAATTTCTTATTTATATTATAATACATAAATATACATAAGAAATAAAAAGTTTCAAATTATTTTATTTCTGGTTTATTTAATTGTTCAATTTCTTTTAGCATTTGGTTGAGAATTATATTTATACTTAAAATTATTGGGTCATTCTTATATCCTCTATTTTTTCTATTTTTTATTTCTTTATCAAGATAAGATAAGTTTTTTCTAATATGATAAAGTTTTATCATTTTATTACCACCAATCAGGTCTATTTTCCCAATTTTCTGCAGTCTTTTTTATCTCTTTAATATTTAAACATTTTTCACAAAAGAATCTATCAATACGAATCCATTGTTTACCATAATTTAAACCAATTGACGCTCTTTCACCTTTCTGCTTTATTGTTTCTAAATGAACATATTTATGACTACATGGAGGCATATAATTATCCTTTCTGATTTTCATATTGACAATCTTTTGCGTCTTTATCATCCCTAAATCTAACAAATACTGGGTGTCTTAAATTTAGTGATTTTTTGTCTCTTTCCATTGCATCAATTTCAATTACTTTTCCTAGATAATTTTCCTTATGATTAGTTATTTCTTCTCTCATATGTTCAGTGAGACCCGATGAAACTGAACCTCGTTCAACTAGCTCACCATTCATATACTCACCAAATTTGATAGCACCAATCCAACCTAAAGCATAATATTTTGTTACAGGTTCATTGTTTTCCCAATAAGGCCATATATCTAAATCAGTTTTACCATCATATTCTCTTTTAGGTTCATCATAATCCATTACTACAAAATCACCATTAAATTCTTTTTTAACTTTAACCCACCAATTTTTTAAACATGGCTGACATTTTTCATTAGATAATCTATATGGGGAATTAATATCTTTACCTACTAAACCTTCTCCACCATTTTTAACTATTTCAGCAAATTGCTGTTTTATTTCTTCTTCATTACCTTTTATTTTTTTAGCTAATTTTATATATTTTGAATCTATACTTTTATAAATATTTTTTAATATTTCCTTCCTAAGATGTAATGGTTTATTACTTATATCTTCTCCAAGATAAACAGGTAAATCATATAAAATATATTCAATATAACCGTATTCTTCTTGAAGTTGAATAGCTCTTTCTGGAAGAGAACCCATTATTTTTCTTACATATTCAAAACCTTTAGGATGAATAAATTCACCATCTAAAATTGTACCATTAAATTTGCTTAAATCTAAATCTCGGAGATGTGGAACATTATCAGTTTTATCAACTGGTAAATTAGTTTTTTTTGATTTACTTCTTGATGTATTATAATTTTTATTTTCAGTTATCCATAAAAATCTTCGGTCACCATCATATTTTTCTTCCCAAATATAATTAGGATTAGTAAATGGAATTTTTTCGGGTTCTACACCTTTAGCTTTCATTGGATATAAATTTAAAAAATTATCTTTAAAAAAATTAGACATATTCAATATCCTCCGGTCTAGTAGCTTTAGAATTTACATCATTATTATATCTAACAAAAACATACTTATCATTCTTTGATATAATTATTCCTTCTTCTTTTTGATTAGGGCTACAATTTTTAAAAGGTGTATAAATTACTTTTCTACCTTTTTCTGCTTCATTAATATGCATGATTATTAATCACTCTTTCAATTTTATTTTCAGCAGAATCTATTAAATGTAATACAGTTCTTAAATCATCTTCGCCATGTTCTCTCATAGATTGAATACTTAATTGTAATTCATTTATAATTTCTGTAATTTCTTCTTTAATTTTTAAAACTTCTTCTTTCATATTTATCCTCTTTTCTTCTTTATTATATATAGAGATTTCTTATTTATATTATATAACATTTTATTACATTAATTTTTATAAGTTTCAAATAAAAAAAGACAGAATATAAAATTCTGTCTCTCTTTCTCTATAAGTCTGATAATCCTAATGCACTATCTAATCGTTCTTCATAACTTTTATGAATTTCGATGTAAAAATCTGATATATTTTCTGGCATATTATTTAATATTGTTTTAATTTCTTCAAGTACCTTATCCATATCAATACTTTTAATATTTTTTCTAGTAGATTTTGATATAGTTTCATTAGACTTAGTATCTTTTGTTTCTGTTGTATAAGAACTCCAAATATCAGCTTTTATTTATCCAAGCTCCTTATATTCTTTTACTAATTTAGGGTATTTATTATTTTCTTCTTGAACAAGTTTTTGTATTATCCTAAATCTTTTTCCATTATATCTCGGTTCAAAAGGTACTTTTAATTTTTTAGCAAGAGCTTTACGTTCTTGCCTAGTTTTTCTAATGCCTAGAGGATTAGTACCTACTAATTTACCAATTTTACTATTTGAAATCCTAATTCTATTTCTTATTACTTTGCGGCCAAATTTACCATCAGAAATTTGAATTAAGAAATTTACTTTTTTGCCATTTCTTAGTGACATACTTTTCCTTCTCTCTTATTAATTATTATTCTTTTTATAATGTAATGATTTTTTAGTTCTGAAATTGACTGGATTAATACCAATATTAACTGCTTCAGGAATAAATTTTTTAGCAATTTGATAAAGAACCATTGTATCATTCATAGCTCTATGGTGATTTTCATTCATTACATTTAATTTTTTAGCACATGTATCAAGTTTATGGTTTCTCCAAAATGGATATAATTCTCTTGCTAATGAAACAGTATCAATAAAATCATTAAATAATGGATAACCTAAAATAGTTTTAGCACCTTCATTAATAAATCCAAAATCAAATGGAGCATTGTGTGCAACTAAAATTGGGTTATCATCTTCATTAAATCCTTCTTTAATGAAATTTTCAATATCTGAATAAATAACATCATATATTGGAGCAGTGGATACCATTTCCTCTGTAATACCAGTAAGTTGTGTAATTTTTTCAGTAATTTCCCTTTCTGGATTTATTAAAGTTTGAAATTGGTCAATAATATTAAAATCTATATCAGTTTTTACGAGAGCAATTTCAGTCATTCTGTCTTTGTCATTAGCTGAAGATAATCCTGTTGTTTCTACATCACCAAAAATATAATAATCCATTTAAATTTTCCTCTCTATATTTAGTATAATTTAAATATATCATACAAATTTAAGTAATTTATTATTGTTTCAAACTATTTAATTTGGTAATAATCTAAAAAAGCTTCTTATAGAATTGTACATATCATCATCTTTTTTATACTTATATTTTAAAAACTTTTTTGAACTAAATAAAGTATCATATAAAGATGAACGT
>Ga0164243_10007003_pt1 | contig 16940 bp, 18 predicted proteins | sample OricompcompostOP_FD_108781 | JGI IMG/M metagenome (GOLD analysis project Ga0164243, IMG submission 108781) | Organic Plus compost microbial communities from Emeryville, California, USA - Original compost - Organic plus compost (OP) | ecosystem: Engineered > Solid waste > Mixed feedstock >... | reverse complement strand
GGCAACGATGGGATCGCGAACGCAACGGCGCGCTCGTGAGGCCCGACGGATCGTTCACTGGCGGGAGGCAATGACGCAATGGCCATCTTTCCCTGGGAATGGCGACGCGCCCGGCTCAAGAAGCAGCTCAAGGTGACGCCACCCCCGTTCTTCGCAGGACACCGATTCACGCTCAAGGGATCGCCGCGTCACTTCGACGACGTGAAGCAGCTCATCGAGCGCACCGGCACCGCTGAGGTCTACTTCGGCGAGCCGCTCGCCTACGAGCGCGGCGCCGGGATCGCGCTCTGGCGCATCCGCGCGAAGGACGTCGACTGGCTGCCGGCACTCTACGACTGGTGGGCGAACATGGAGCGCGTCGAGCCGATCCAGTTCACCTTCCACCTCTACCTGCCGAACGACCCGAAGTATCCGGCGCTCGATCTGCGCGAACACACCCCCGAGCAGGTCGGCGCGTTCATCAAGCACTATGCGCCGTGGGAGGACGAATCCCCCACCAGGACATCTGCCTGATCCTGGAGACGCCACGACCCCGATGCCATGTGCAGCATCGGGGTCGTTCGTTGTGCCATGAGGCTGACGATCAGTCCGCGGCGACGGACTCCGTCTCCTTGCGCAGCTCCTCGTCGATCATCGCGACGCGCTCCGGATGCGCCTTCCAGCAGTCGAGCAGATCCTGCGTATGAAGGCAGTAGCGGATCTCCTCCTCGCCGTGGATCGCCCAGCCCAGCGAGCAACGTCCAGCACGCAGACCGCCCGTCGCAGGGAGCGCGAGCTGCGTGCGCGTCAGCATCGGGCAGCCCAGCGCGATGCCGTCACCGACCCCGATCTCCTCGAGCGTGCGCATCACCATTGGCCGCGATGGCTTCGGGACGCGAACCGTGTCCTTCAGTACCGCGTCCGGCATCACCTGCGGCGTCGGACGACGTCGCTGCGGACGACGCCGCTGCTTGGCATTGCCGCCACCGCGCGCCTCGTTCTGCCCGGCACTCGGCCGCTGATTCGCGTTCGGCTGCGCCGAACGCTCACCACCACGCCCCGATCCCCGATTGCCACGCTCGCGTTCCTGCGGGCGCGCCTCTCGACTGTCACGCGACTCGGAGGTCGCCGGTGACGGCGTCGATGCGGGCTGGGCGAAGGACGACTGCGCGAGCTCCGCGCGTGCGGGCTGCGCACCGGCACGACCCCGGCGTCGACGTCGGGTGCTGGCGGGTGCGGCGACCGCGGCAGGAGCCGACGGTGCCGCCGAAGGGACCGCTGGCCCCGCGACCTGCTCACGCGAGCGGCGCTCGGGTCGCGGCTTGCGTGGCTGCGCTGGACGCCCCTCGCCCGAAGGCTCCGCGGGCGTCGCGCGCTCCGCGTTCACGGGGGCGTCCGACGACGCCCCCTCCTGCTCGGGATGCCGTCCGCGACGCCCTCTCGACCGATTTCTACTCACCCGCCACCTCTTTTCGCTGCGCCTGTCGAGAACGGATGAATGTCGTGATCCCCGCTGCGGCACGCGTCACCGCCGCACCGCCAAGCTTGAGCCCCTTCACGACGGCGACCTGCACCAGGCGGCGGATCGCCGCGAGATCGCGATCGATATCCGCCGCCGAGAGGCCGACCTTCATGAGGTGCGGGGTCATCACGTCGTCGGGTGTCAGCTTCACCGCGAGCTGCAACGCCGTCAGCAACACGTACAGATCGTCGAGCTGCCCGGCCACCGGGATGAATCCGGGCACGAGGTCGAGCGGCGAGGCGACGTACCCCCCCCCGACCGCAAGCGACGCCTTCGCCTGCTTCGGCACGCGCGGATCGCGCACGACCTCCGCCGTGAGCCGCACGTACTGCGGCAGATGTTTCAAGGCGCCCCAGAATCCGGCCAGCGCCGACTCGTCCGCAGGGGACGTCACCGTCGTGGCAGGAAGCGGGATCGGGGTGGTCGGCGCGTCGGACGCACCAATCGGCTCCACCTTGTCGATCGGAGTCGTCGGGGTAGAATCCTGCGCCGTTCCGTTCTCGTTCATCAGTCATGCTCCTTGTCACGCACATCCGCCGAGAGGACCAGTGTCAGCATGACCGGCGAATGCGATGACCTTCCCAGATGACCTCACCGCAATGGTGAACTGGTTCCCTCCATTGTGCCATCAGGCGTCCAGTCCGGGAGCGAGAGGACAGGCTTGCACGCACATCATTGCATCCCCGGCGACACGATGGCGCAAGATCGTCTACAATGGCTCCATCGGTACCAGTCGGATATGCTCTGCCATTCCCACGGGGGAATGTCGTCCCGTCTATTCCGCGATGTCATCCGGGAGGAATCATCGACGTGGTGACTCATACGACGACCGCAGAACGCGGCACCAATCTGACCCGTCGGCAGCGTCAGGTCCTTCGCCTTCAGGCGTACGGGCTGACCTATCAGGAGATCTCGGACAAGCTGGGCCTCAGCATCTGGACGGTGAAGAATCACCACAAGCAGGCGATTCGCGCCCTGCAGGATGCGCTCGGAGGCACGTCTCACACCCCGATCCGCACGGCACTCGCGTGCTACATCCTCGGACTGATCGACGGCGGGCTCAACCCGACCGACATCGCACGGCACCTGCGCCAGGTGCAGAAGCAGGCACGCGGCGAGACCGATCCGCTGGCCGCCCAGCCCGTCCCCGATGGCGAGCCCGAGCGCGCCATCGATTCGTACGCCGCCTGATCGCCCGGAGAGGCGTCGGAATGCGACGCCTCTCACGCCCCCACTGCGATAGCTACTTGCCGCGAATCGCGCGCAGCACGAAGAGCGCGTTCGCCGGGCGTTCTGCGATGCGCCGCGTGAAGTACGGATACCACTCGGTACCGTACGGCACGTACACGCGCATGCGATAGCCCGCGTTCACGAGACGCTGCTGCTCGTCGGTACGCACGCCATAGAGCATCTGGAACTCGAAGCGATCGTGGGCGATGCCCTTCTCGCGGACGAACTCCTGCGCGGCCGCGATCAGGTTCGGATCGTGCGTCGCGATCGCCGGGTACGTGCCACCCTCGAGCAGCAGCTTCATCAGCTTCACGTAGTTCGCATCGTTCGCCTCACGCGAGGTGACCGCCACCGTCGCCGGCTCCGAGTACGCCCCCTTCACCAGTCGGACGCGCGCGCCGAGTTCGATCGCGCGGCGCACATCCTGCTCGGCACGATGCATGTAGGTCTGGATCACGATGCCGACCTGCTCCGGGAACTGCGCGAACAGCTTCTCGAAGACCTCCATCGTGACGGCCGTGTAGGCGGACCCTTCCATATCAATACGCACGAAGGCACCGACTTCCTTCGCCACCTCCAGCACCTGGACCATGTTCGCTTCCGCGATGTCGCGTCCCAGATCGAGGCCAAGCATCGTCAGCTTCACCGAGATGTTCGTCTCGAGCCCCGCCTCCGTCATCTGCCGGAGGATCGTCTGGTACGACGCGACCGCCGCGGACGCCTCCGCGATCGTCGAGACGTTCTCGCCGAGCTGATCGAGCGTCGTCACGATACCTCGCCGCTCCAGATCGCGCGCCGCCGCGAGTCCTTCCTCCAGCGATTCTCCCGCCACGAAGCGCTCGACCAGCCCCTTCGCCAGACGATTCTTCCGGAAGAACCCACTCACTACCCGATTATCCGCGACCGTCAGCACGGCCTGCCGCATGAACGCCATTGAACCCCGTCTCCATTTCACCGAGTCAGCGGCGGTCATCGCACCCGCGCCGCTTCATTGCATGCGGCAAGTATCCCATCTGACGCGCCTTTCCGCCGGTAGTTCGTTATCGACCCCGATACGCCCCACGGCGTATCCTGAACAGGACGATCGACCGTGTCTTGTCCTCCGGATACCAGCGAGACGACCACCCCGTGCCTCATGATGCCCTCTCCGATGCCAGCCTGCTCATCGACGACCGTGCAACGCTCGTGCGGGATGCGCTCTACGATCTGATCCCGCTCCAGCCGCGTGAGCTGGCGCTGCTCTCGACGAACGCCTTCCTGCGGCTCGACCGCATCCAGCAGCTCGGCTTCGTGTCGCGCGTCTGGCCAGGGGCGAAGCACACGCGCTACGAGCATTCGATCGGCGTGATGCACCTGACCCGCCTCGCCGTGACGCGCCTGCGTCACGCGCCCGGCGGCGAGGCGATCTCCGAGGAGGACGCCAGCACCGTGATCGCGGCGGCGCTGCTGCATGACATCGGGCACTACCCGTTCTCGCACGCGATCGAGGAGCTGGGCGATCCGGTGCGCTCGCACGAGGAGGTCGGCCGCGGGATCATCGAGGGCGGCGAGATCGCGGAGATCCTGACCGCACAGTGGCACGTCGATCCGCGACGCGTCGCGGCGCTGATCCATGCCGGCAAGGAGACTCTCAGTGGGACCGACTATCTGCTGCGCGGTCTGCTCTCCGGAACCCTCGACATGGACAAGCTCGACTATCTGCCGCGCGATGCCCACGCCTGCAGCGTGCCCTATGGCGGCGTCGACACCGTCCGCCTGCTGCGCACGCTCGAGATCGCGAACGTGCCGATCATGGGGGCGAGCCCGGATGCGCGGCAGATCGTGATCGGCGAGAAGGGCATCAGCCCGCTACACTCGCTGATCAACGCGCGCCAGGAGATGTTCGACAACGTCTACTGGCACCACACGAATCGCGCCTGCATGGTGATGCTGCTCCGCGCCGTGCAGGAGGCGCTGGTCGCCGGGTGCATCACGTCGACGAATCTGACCGATCACGACGACGCGAGCCTGCTGGCGTTCATGCGCTCCGCCGAGATGCCCGTCGCGACGCGCCGCCTGGCGGATGCGCTCGCCGAGCGCCGCATCCACAAGCGCGCGCTCGAGGTGAGCGCGCGCGCCTACGAGCTGTACGCGCGACTCGGCAACCTGTGGTTCGATGCGACGGCACGCCGCTCGGTAGAGCTGCAGCTGGTGCGCGCGCTCTCCGAGATGCTCGGCGAGGAGGTCCCGTCGACGGCGATCCTGATCGACATCCCGAAGCCGGAGCGCTGGAAGACGGACGTCTGGGTGCGCTTCGAGCGGCCACCGGTCGGCTTCCAGCGGCTGATGCACTGGCGCGATGTGGTCGGTCTCGGCGACGACGACTTCAAGCGCTACGAGGAGCACCGCCGCCTGATCCGCATCGTGACGGAGGAGCGCTACCGCGACATCGTGGCGGCGCGCTGGGATCAGCTGATCTACCCACTGCTCGGTGGTGCCTTCTAGCCACGCTTCCCGTCGCGCCTCGCACGCCCGCCCGACAGGCTCAGGGACCCCCCCTTCCCATGAAGAGCGTGTCGGCACGCGGCGATGCGAGCCACCTCACCATCGGCGGGGACGATCGCAATCTCGGCGCTCCCACCCACGATCGCGGCGGGGATGCTCGTCCTCGCCGCGTGCCTGACACGACGCCTCCGTCGTGATGTGGCACAATCGCGAGAGTGATTCGCGGTCAACACCCGTCGCAGGAGGCACGCATGAGCAGCAAACGCACGCGACAATCCGACATCGAGCGCGAGCGCCGCGCCGCCGCCCGTCAGCAGCGGCAGGCGAAGCGCGCTGCCGAGGCCATCGCCGAGCCGACACCCGTCGCCGCAGCACCGTCCACCGAGACGAGTGCGCCAGCGCCACGCCTCGAGGACCCGATCGCCCGCGCGACGATCCAGCGGCCGGCAGCGATCGTCGCGCCGAGCGCGAGCGTGACCGCCCCTGAGGACGCGGATGGCCGGCTTGCGACGTTCCTCATGATCGCGATCCTCGCCTTGCTGGCGCTGCTCGTGCTGGTCGTGTTCCAGGCGTCCTGATCGTCCCGCTTGCCTACTCCCACTATCCGACAGGAAGTCACCAATACCGTCGACTTCCGGTCCTGATTGAAGGAGGGACAGCGTGACGATTGCCCCAGTAAAGATTCACCAGCGCACACCAGATTCCCTGACGCCCGCGACGAGTTCGTCGCGGGCGTCGATCGTTGTACCACCGGCAACGCATGACATTCCTGCCTCGATGACGCACGATCATCAGGAGGCACGAGCGGTGAACAGACGGTTCCACCAACTCATCCTAATCGACAGGTGTGTTCAGTAGATATATCGCATATTGATTGGCGATTCAGGCATTCATCCTTATTTTCGTCACTTCGATATTGACGCCACGCAAGACATGGATTAGCCTTGAATCACGGCAGCGATGTCGACGGAATGTTCCGAGACGCAGGTGCGTCACGGTCCGCCGCCTGACGAGAACCGAGATCCTCATGAGAAACGCGATCACATGCGTGCAGGTGATCTTGGGTTCGTGTTGCCGAAATGCGTCAGGATCCGCGAAAACTCGCGATATTTCCATCCATGACGTGGTTGGAGGATCGTTCGCCACGCGATGACGCCGATGAGGCATCGCGATCGAGTGGACCTGGAGGAGCGGAGGGCAGTGCGTCCATGATGCGGACGGATCTCTTCTTGATCAATGTGTGTCAGATACAGACATGTGCTTCATTTTCTTCGGTTTCATCACCGAATGGAGCTGATGCCAGAGGCATCATCGTCAGGCACCCCGGAAGCTGGTCGTGCCCTGGCGCTCACGAGGGATGACGGGATGCGCGCCGCGCAGAGTCGGATCTTCGCATCAAGCCGGTTGTCGGAGTATCGTCGAGTTGTTACGGGTCCCAACCTCGCTCCCCGATGACTCCGACCCGGTGCCCTCACCCGCTTCTTGCGCTTTCGGGAATGATCCCCCGCGCATGAAGTCGGGTCGGTGCGAATCCCTTCGCGCGCGATCCCAACCGCGCGCATCCCGTCATCCCTGGTGAGCGCCAACCAGCGAACAGCCCCCGACGCCTGGGCGTCGGGGGCTGTTCGCAGTCCGAAATCGGGGCCGAGTGACTAGTCGTTCGGCCACGTGCCGTCCGGCGTCTGCGGGAAGGCCGCCTCCGCCGGATGCGCGCCCGTACGATTGTTCGCCTCGAGCCCGTTGATCGCCGCGATCTCGTCGTCCGTCAGCGTGAAGTCGAAGACGTTGAAGTTCTCCGCGATACGCTCCGGCGTCACGGACTTCGGGATCACGATCGTCCCGTTCTGCAGATGCCAGCGGATCACCACCTGCGCGGGCGACTTGCCGTACGTCTGAGCGATCGACGTCACCGCGTCGGACGTCAGGTCCGCGCCACGACCGAGCGGGCTGTATGCCTCCGGCGCGATGCCCTTGCTGCGCGAGAACGCCGCGACATCCGCCTGCTGCAGCGTCGGGTGAATCTCGATCTGATTCACCGCCGGCACGATCTCTGTCTCCGCAAGCAGGCGCTCGAGGTGCTCCGGCAGGAAGTTCGAGACGCCAATCGCGCGCACCACGCCATCCGCGAGGAGCTTCTCGAGCGCCTTCCACGTCTCGACGTACGTGTCGCGGCTCGGCACCGGCCAGTGGATGAGCAGCAGATCGATCGCGTCGACCTGCAGCAGCGACCGGCTCAGCTCGGCCGCACGCAGCGTACGATCGTAGCCCTGATCGGCATTGCGGACCTTCGTCGTCACGAAGATCTCCTCGCGCGGCAGACCGCTCCCCGCGATCGCTGCCCCGACGCCGGCCTCGTTCTGATAGGCGGTCGCAGTGTCGATGTGTCGGTAGCCGGCGGCGAACGCCTGCTCGACGATCTGCTGGGCTTCGGCCGGCGGCACCTGGAAGACGCCGAATCCGAGCTGCGGGATCTCCACCCCATTGTTCAATGTGATCACGGGTACCTGCGACACGATATGGTGACTCCTGTATGATGCCCCGAATCGGGCGCGGATCGTGCGTCTGGCGTGATGCCACACGCACCTCGTGTCTTCAGTGTACCGTCGATGCCCAGAACGTGGAACACCTGATCGCCTTTCAGGCACAGCACACGGGCGCGACCCCTGGGGATCGCGCCCGTGTGCCGCGTGGATCGGCTACAGATCGACGCGCGTGATCGCCCCCTCGTTCGCCTGCGAGACCGTCGCCGCATACTTCGCGAGCACACCGCTCGTGTAGCGCGGCTTCGGCGCAACCCAGTCCCGGAGACGCGCCGCGATCTCGTCATCCGAGAGCTCGACGCTGAGCGAGCGGTTGTCGACGTCCAGCACGATGATGTCGCCCTCGTTCAGCGCCGCGATCGGTCCGCCGACCTGCGCCTCCGGGGCGATGTGCCCGACCATCACACCGCGCGTCGCGCCACTGAAGCGGCCGTCCGTGATCAGCGCGACAGTCGCGCCAAGCCCCTGCCCCATCAGCGCCGCGGTGATGCCGAGCATCTCCTGCATGCCCGGGCCACCCTTTGGTCCCTCGTAGCGGATGACGACGACATCGCCATCGACGATCTGGTTGTGGAGCACCGCATCCGCCGCCGACTCGGCGGAGTTGAACACGCGCGCCGGGCCGCGATGATAGGTGCGCTCATACCCGAAGAGCTTCACCACGGCCCCATCCGGAGCGAGATTCCCCTTCAGAATGTGGATGCCGCCACTCGCCTTGATCGGATTGTCGAAGGTGCGAACGACATCCTGCCCCTCGGTCTCGACCGCAAGCGCGGCCTCCTCCCCGATCGTGCGCCCTGACGACGTCACGAGATCGCCGCGCAGATAGCCATGCTCGATCAGCCGCTGCGCCACGAGCTGCGTGCCGCCCGCCTTGTCGAGATCTGCCGCCGCGTACGTGCCACTCGGCATCAGGTTCGTGATCAGCGGCGTGCGCCGCGAGACCACATCGAACTCGTCGATCGTCAACGGCACGCCGACCTCACGCGCCAGCGCCAGCAGATGCAGCACCGCATTCGTCGAGCCGCCGCTCGCCGCGACGCCCGCGATCGCGTTGTCGAACGCCTCGCGCGTCAGGATGTCCAGCGGGCGAATGTTCTGCCGCAGGAGGTTCATGATCACCTCGCCGGAACGTCGCCCGATCTCCTCCTTGCGCGGATCGACCGCCGGCGCGGACGCCGATCCCAGCGGCGAGAGACCGATGAACTCCATCGCCATCGCCATGGTGTTCGCTGTGAACTGCCCGCCGCAGGCACCGGCTCCCGGACAGGCAACATCCTCGAGCGACGTCAGATCGTCGAGCGAGAGCTTGCCCGCCGCATGCGCGCCGATCGCCTCGTACACGGACTGGACGGTCACTTCCTGCCCGCGCCAGTACCCCGGCATGATCGTCCCTCCATAGAGAATGAAGGAGGGCACATTCAGGCGCGCGAGCGCCATCGAGAGTCCGGGCAGCGTCTTGTCGCAGGCACCGAGCGCGATGATGCCATCGAACATGTGCCCGCGCCCGACCAGCTCGACCGAATCCGCGATGATCTCGCGCGAGACGAGCGAGGTCTTCATGCCCTCGGTGCCCATCGTGACGCCATCGGAAATCGCGACCGTGTTGAACTCCATCGGCGTGCCACCGGCGGCCCGCACCCCTTCCTTCACCGTCTCGGCGAGGCGACGCAGCCCGAAGTTGCAGGGCATCGTCTCGATCCAGGTGTTCGCGATGCCGATGATCGGCTTCTGCAGATCCTCGTCCGTGAAGCCGGTGCCCTTCATCATCGCGCGGGCCCCTGCGCGACTCGGCCCGTCGTAGAGCGTCTTGCTGTTGAACCGCATGTCGACCGACGTGTCGTCGTGTCCATCCGAGGAGCGATCAGAAGTCATAGGTCCTCCACCCCGCCAAGTCGCGGATCGTTGCCTGCCATGCACCGGCCATCCCCGGTGATCGCGTCGCGTCGCCGGGATCACATCCCCGGAGTGACGTCCTCTCGCGTGCGGCTCACCTTCTGTCGTCACCATGGACGACTCCGCACGATGTCTGTTGAGTGCATGGCCAGTTTCTCCCTGATGCGACCCATTTGCAAGTAGGACCGACTCTCCCGAAGGCCCGTCCCGACTCGCGGTCTCATGCCGCATTCACCCGCGGAATGCCCCGATCTGCAGGGGGCCGCACGTATACTTGGAGAACGATTCGTACGTTCGTCATCTCGCCCCGCAACCAGCGTCGGTTCCGGGTCGCGTTCGGCAAGGAAGATCCGCCCAGTGGACATCGTCAGCATCCTGCTTTCCATCCTGAACATCCTGTCGCTGATCCTCATCGCGCGCGCCCTCATCTCGTGGGTCGACCCGATGGGACGCTGGCAGATCAGCCGCATGCTCTACGACATCACCGAGCCGATCCTCGCGCCCATCCGCCAGGTGCTCCCGCAAATGGGCGGCATCGACATCTCGACCATCATCGCGATCGTGCTGATCCAGATCCTGGAGCGCCTGATCGTGACCTCGATCGGCTAGTCATTCGCAAAAAGTGGTGCGTGCTTGCCACATCACTGGACTGCTTCACGAGAATCTCGTACAGTCAACATCAGCTATGCCAGCGGGCATTCAGTGGGATGTGCACGACATGGAGTGCGCCTCACCAACGGGGAGTTGGGTTTGCAGGCGCGGCGTTGCCAGGGAGAATCAGGATGTTGATGCGGGTGTTCCTGTTGCTGACACTGATCGGTCATGTTGGACCCAGTGCGGCCGACAGTGGTGAGAAGAAGTACGGCGGCAAGGTCGCGGTGGGGATCCTCGGCATCGCGCTTGTCGGCGGTGTCATCGCGCTCGCGGCGCTCCTGATCTATTCGGTCATGTCGCTGAGCGGCAGCTTCAGCAACGACCTCGTCGATCCGCTCTACTAGCGCACGACCAGGCAGATCCATGAGGGGGTTCGGCATGATGCCGAACCCCCTCACTGCGTTCACGGCGACGCATCGCATCCCCTCACCGTGCGGCGCACCGGTGGCCGAAAGTGACGGATTCGCGGTGTGATATACTTGTCGTACTCGTGGTGAGCCATCCGAGGCCCGTGTTGAAGCGGCACGGGTTTTTGTGTGCACCCCTGCCACGCCTGCGTTCTTCGTGCTGAACGTTCTCCCTGGAAGATGTCGTCCCCCGCTGCACCGTCGCAGCCCACGCGTGTCCGGCGTGCCGATCAACGCCCCCGTCCGGATGGTCGTGACATCGACCTGCCATCCATGAAGCGAGTTTCCCATCCATGACCCTGACCTCAGGTATCACGCGTCGCACCGATCTCCGCAACATCGCCATCATCGCGCACGTTGACCACGGAAAGACCACCCTCGTCGATGGTCTGCTCAAGCAGTCACACATCTTCCGCGACCCGGATGCCGCCGGCGAACTGATCATGGACTCGAACGACATCGAGCGCGAGCGCGGCATCACCATCCTCGCCAAGAACACCGCCATCGTCTATCGCGACATCAAGATCAACATCCTCGATACCCCGGGTCACGCCGACTTCGGTGGCGAGGTCGAGCGCGTGCTCAACATGGCGGATGGCTGCCTCCTGCTGGTCGACTCGGCCGAAGGTCCGATGCCGCAGACGCGCACCGTGCTCGCTCAGGCGCTGCAGCTGGGCCTGCGCCCGATCGTGGTCATCAACAAGATCGACCGTGGTGATGCCCGCATCGACGAGGTCATCGAGCTCGTCAACGACCTCTTCCTGGAGCTCGCCATCGACGAGTCGCAGCTCGAGTTCCCGATCCTCTACGCGATCGGTCGCGCGGGTCGCGCCGGCCTCGCGCCGGATGCCCTCGCCGACGACCTGATCCCGCTGCTCGACACCATTGTCGACACCGTGCCGGTGCCGGAAGTCGAGCTCGATGGTCCGTTCCAGATGCTCGTGACCTCGATCGACTACGACGCCCACCGCGGTCGCATCGCCATCGGTCGCATTCATCGCGGCCGCATCAAGGTCGGTGACACGCTGCAGCTGGTCGACGAGCAGGCCGACAGCCAGCCGCGCCTGCGTGTCTCCTCGCTGATGACCTTCGCCGGTCTCGGCCGCATGGAGATCGAGGAGTCCTCCGCCGGCGATCTGATCGCCCTCACCGGCTTCGCCGATGCACGCATCGGCGCGACGCTGGCCGATCCGGAGGCGCCCGAGGCGCTGCCGTCGGTCGCCATCGAGGAGCCGACGCTGAAGCTGACGTTCGGCGTCAGCACCTCGCCGTTCTCCGGTCGCGACGGCCAGTTCTCCACCTCGCGCCAGTTGGGCGATCGCCTTCGCCGCGAGCTCGAGACGAACCTCTCGCTCCGCGTCGAGAACACGGAGCAGGCGGATGTGTTCTCCGTCGCCGGCCGTGGCGAGCTGCACCTCTCGGTCCTGATCGAGACGATGCGCCGCGAGGGCTACGAGTTCCAGGTTTCCCGCCCGGAGGTCATCACGCGCAAGGACGAGACCGGTCAGGTCTTCGAGCCGGTCGAGCATCTCGTGATCACCGTGCCGGAAGAGTTCGTCGGCGGCGTCACCGAGCTGACCGGTTCCCGCAAGGCCCGCATGACCGACATGGTCAATGATGGCAAGGGCACCGTTCGCCTCGAGTTCATGATCCCGACCCGCGGTCTGATCGGCCTCCGCAACGCGGTCCTCACGGCGACCAAGGGTAACGGTCTGATGTCCTCCCGCCTCGTCGACTTCGAGCCGTGGATGGGCGCGATCGAGAAGAACCGCTCCGGCGTGCTCGTCGCCTCCGAAGGTGGCACTGCGCTGACGTTCGGTCTCGCCGCCGCCCAGGAGCGTGGCGTCACCTTCATCGAGCCGGGCACCGAGGTCTACGAGGGCATGATCGTCGGTCAGAACCCGCGCCCGACCGACCTCGTGGTCAACGTCTGCCGTGCGAAGAAGCTCACGAACATGCGCTCCAGCAACGCCGACATCTCGGTGCGTCTCACGCCGCCGACCATCCTCAGCCTCGAGCAGTCGCTCGACTTCCTGCAGGATGACGAGCTGCTCGAGGTGACGCCGAAGGCGTTCCGTCTTCGCAAGCGCATCCTCAACCAGGACGAGCGCGCGAAGTTCACCAAGCGCGAGAAGCAGCTCGCCGGCGTCTAGCACGCCCACCGCATCAGATGATCGAGGGAAGGGGGATCGGCGTGAAGCCGATCCCCCTTCGCGTTTCCGCATATGCGATGATGTGCACATCGGCACGTGGAGGATCAGGGAACAAGGGAGCGCATCATTCATGGACGAACGCACACGACCGCAACGCCCGCTCCAGCGGCGGCAGCACGAGCGCATCGACGGCTCGGTGGCCCAGAGCCGCCTGCTGATCCTGATCGCGATCGCCGGCACGATGGTCAGCTCGGTGGCGATCCTCATCTACTCGCTGCTGGCGGTGCTCAAGCTGATCTGGGACACCTTCAAGGAGGCGGAGTTCGATATCGACGGCGCGAAGCATCTCGCGGTCGAGCTGATCGAAATGACCGATCTCTTCCTGCTGGGCATGGTGGTCTACGTCGTGGCGCTTGGCATGTACCAGCTCTTCGTCGGCCCGCTGAATGTGCCAGCCTGGATGCAGGTGCGCAGCCTCGATGAGCTGAAGACGCAGCTCGTGAACGTGATCGTCGTCCTGCTGGCCGTGTCGTTCCTCGCGATCGCGGTAACGTGGACGGATGCGGAGTCGATCATCTACTTCGGCCTCGCGATTGCCGTCGTGATCCTGTCACTCTCGGCATTCACCTACCTCCACCACAAGGGCGAATCACACGGCGAGCGCGAGCACGCCGAGTAGCCGATCACTGAATGCAACGAGGCGGCCCGGAGCTGATGCTCCGGGCCGCCTCGTTGCATGTGGGTCGATCTTCATGCGAGATCCAAGAGGCCCAATACGTCGCGATGATCACGTCCGCCAGAGGCTAGTCCGCCGACTTCGCCTTCTTGCCGTCCGCCGGGGCTGCGGCAACACGCGTTGTCACCAGGGGACTCGCCAGGATCGTGAGGATCACGCCGATCTTCTCGGCCGGCACTGCGAAGCGACCGCGCTCCTGCAGCGTCACGAGTTCCGCATTCTGCAACACCTTCAGGTGATGATAGGCCGCACCCGTCGTCCCGAGGCCGAGCTGTGTCACCAGCTCGTTCGCCGAGCTCGGCTTCGCGAGGATGGCGTTCAGAATCGCGATGCGCTGCCGATGCCCGATCGCCGCGAGCATCCGCGCGAGGGCGTCGAAGTCCTGATCCACGATCGCCGCCAGCCCGACCGTCCCTGTCTCCCACGCGAAGGTCGTCGCCTCGCCGGAGTCCGTCGTCGCGGCCGCATGCAGCGTCCCGCTGATCACCACGCCGCCCTGCGCATCCGCGGTCGTGAGCGGGACGATCGCCGCCGCCTCACCCTTCGCGTTCGCACGCGACGCCGCCGTCGCTGCGTTCTCGATCGTCAGATGCTCGCGCAACGAGTAGACCGCCTCCGCCAGCGCGTTCAGCTCGCCACGAATGGCATCGATATCGTTCTTCGACTTCTTGCCCGCCATCGCGACCTCACTCCTTACGATGCATCACTCTATCAATATGCGTACCTACGAAAGTTCCAATCAACCTACCATCGTCACATCACCGCTGTCAAGATCGTGACCATCCCGAGGGGCGCGGAGGACGCCCGTTTCCATCAGCATCGGGGCATTGCCGCCTCCGCGGATCATCGGATAACCCGAGATCTGGTGAATGAGTCTCATTGCGATTAACCGGAGAGCAAGCACCGCAAATATGCACCATGCACTACTGATTCTTTACAAATCTGGCGGGAACGTTTAGAGTTAGATCGGCGGTGTTCCTGCAATTGGCAGGCAGCGCAGGCCGCATCCTGGGTGAGTGATTGCCCGGAACGGCCGCTCATTCGCAGGGGTCCATCACGATGGACCAACGAATACAGGAGCAACATCATGACGGATCAGGACAAGGCTGTGAAGCAGCTGATTGCCGACCTCAACGCCGATCTCGCTGGTGAATACAACGCCATCATCAGCTACATCCAGTATTCCTCGATGGTCACGGGGCCGTGGCGCCCGCAGCTCGTCGAGTTCCTGCAGAGCGAAATTCCCGATGAGCAGGGGCACGCGCAGTATCTCGCCGACAAGATCGTCTCGCTCGGCGGCACCCCGACCGTCGAGCCGAAGCCGGTCTCCATCTCGACCGACGCCCGCGAGCTGATCGAGCTGATCTACCGCGCCGAGGCCGAGACCGTCGAGAACTATCGCCAGCGCATCGACCAGGCCGACGCGGTCGGCGAGATCGGGCTTCGTATCCAGCTGGAGGACATGCTGGCCGACGAGACCCGGCATCGCGACGAGTGCCGCAAGATCCTCGAGGGTTGGACGGACTAATCCGTCACCATCGTCTCGAGAAGCAGGAACCGCGCCGGGAGATCGATCTCCCGGCGCGGTTCCGTGTCTGCCGTCGCGGCTAGGACGCCGGCGTCGCGTCCACGAGGATCGTCGCGTCCTCATCCGACTCCAGCAGGGATGTCGCCATCAGCACGACATCCTCGTCGGTCAGATTCTCCGCGTAGTGGATCATGCCTTCCGGCTCGATCCACGAATCGCCCTCCTCGAAGACGACCGTGCCGCCGGCCGTGACCGTCTCCTGCGTGCCATCGGCGCGCGTGACGTACAGCTCACCCTCGACCACATGGTAGGTCAGCTCGCCCGACTCGACCGTCGCGATCTGCACGCCCGGATGCGTGTGTACCGGAAGCTCCGCCCCCGCCGGGATCGTGTACCGCGTGAGGGCAAGCGTCTCGCCCGTCGCCGTGTCTGGCTCATCCTCCCCGAGGACTTCCTTCACGACCGATCCGCCGTAGGCATCCGGCGTCGCGACATCCTGCGCGAAGGCCGTGGCGGTCGGCGCGGTGAGCGCGATACCGCCGATCAGGGCGAGTGAAACGATGGACTTCTTGATATCGAGCGACATGAGATGACTCCTCTATGGATGACAGAACGGCTTGACGATGCAGGTACGAATCTCCGTACCTGTCCACATCTCTATCCTGACAGTCTTCCCACGTCGTTCCGTAGGAGAACGCTGGGAGTTTTCTGGGAATCGTGCGCCGCCCGATCACCGCGCGACCATCCCCGGAACGAGTCATTCCGCCCGCGCCATCCACGCCTGCCAGCGCGTCACGATCTCGCGATCGTGCGGAAAGGCCAGATCCAGTGTCGCGATCTCCTCCGGCAGGAACCAGCCAATCTCCGCCAGATCATCACCGGCAACGGCCTCGCCCGTCACCGCGATCGCCGGATAGACGATCAGGACAACCGGCTCCCCGGTCGTCGAACGAACATCCAGCACGGGGCCAAGCGTGACCTCGAGCCCGGTCTCCTCGCGGATCTCGCGCTGCGCCGCGTGCGGCACGGCCTCCCCACGATCGACAAATCCGGCAGGCAATCCCCAGAATCCCGCGCGCCGCGTCCCCTGGCCACGCAACCCGAGGAGAACACGCCCTTCCCGCGCGATCACCACCGTGACGGCGAGCTTCGGATCGAGGAACGTCACCGCGCCGCACGCCGTGCAGACGGGACGCTCGCGTCCATCGACGACCTGCATGGTGGTGGGTTGACCGCATCGCTGACAGAACATCGCGCCTCCTGATCACGTCATCATGCCGCCATCATAGCGCGCCGATCCGGCAGGCACGCGCCGATCGGGCGGCCCGGATGCCATGCGCTCGGGTACGCTTCCCGTGCGGACCTGCACGCACGTCCCGCCCCACCGCTCGCATCCAGCAAAGGAGCCTCCCATCTCCGCCGTCCCTCCCCCAACCGACCTCTACGCGACTCGCCGCGATGACTTCGCCGCGCAGCGCGATCGCGTGCACCGCCAGTGGAGTCTGATCGCGAATCTGCGCCTGATCGGCTTCGTCGCGATCGCGCTTCTCCTCTGGCGCTGGCTCTTCGTCACCGCCGACGCGCTGACCACCGTCGGGCTCATGGCCGCGCTGATCCTCGTGATCGCGCTCGTCGTCACGCACGGACGTCTCCGCCGCGAGCGCGATCGCCTCGCACGCCTCGTCACCGTCAACGAGCGGGCCATCGCCCGCGCGACGCTCGCGTGGGACGCGCTGCCGCTCCCGCCGTCGTCGGAGATCGCGCGCGATCACGCCTACGCCTACGATCTGAACGTCCTCGGGCGCGCGTCG
>Ga0164243_10007001_pt1 | contig 16942 bp, 18 predicted proteins | sample OricompcompostOP_FD_108781 | JGI IMG/M metagenome (GOLD analysis project Ga0164243, IMG submission 108781) | Organic Plus compost microbial communities from Emeryville, California, USA - Original compost - Organic plus compost (OP) | ecosystem: Engineered > Solid waste > Mixed feedstock >... | reverse complement strand
GATCTCAACCGACAGGCCTTTACGCGAAGGATAGACATCGAGCGGCCGCATGGCGTCCCCCGCAATTGCGTTCTCGACCGCAGGAATCAACACCCGCAGCCGAACGTTCAGCTTGCGCCCCATGATCATCCGCGCCAGTGCGAGCACGTTGGCCGCACCGCCCATGTCTTTCTTCATGAGCAGCATTGCGCTCGACGGCTTGATGTCGAGGCCGCCGGTATCGAAACAGACGCCCTTGCCGACCAGGGTCACTTTGGGATGTTTCGGATTGCCCCACGTCAGGTCGATCAGCCGCGGCGCGTTGAGCGCGGACCGGCCGACCGCGTGAATCAGCGTCAGCTTCTCAGGCAGCAGATCGTCGCCAACGACCGACGTCACCTTGGCGCCAAACTCCTCGCCGACGGCGCGCACAGCCGCCTCAAGCTGCGAGGGCCCCATGTCGTTGGTCGGCGTGTTCACCAGATCGCGCGCCAGCGTCACGGCATTGACGATGCGGGCCAGATCCTCCGCATCGACCTCGTCCGGCAATGCAAGCTTGAAGTCCTTTGCCTGTGGCTTGCCGTAACGGGTGAAGGAGTAGTCCCCCAGCGCAAAGGCCAGCGCGGCCAGACGCAAGTCCTCTCCTGCTCCGATGAATTTATACGTGCCAGACGGCAGGACAGTCGCCAGCCGGCCGGCGATGAAACGGTCGCGTCCGCGTTTGTCCGCCTCATCCTGCGCAAACAGCACGCCGGCAAGGCCGCCCGGTCCCGGCAACAGCAGATGCTGCCCCGCCTTCGGCTCGAACCCGCAGGCATCGGCGTAGGCAAGCGTCGCGGTATCCATGCCCCGCCGCACCTGCGGCCACGTATTTCCGGTCACAAACTGGACGGGAACCGCATCGGGAACGTCGAAACGGGCGAAACTGAACGGCATGTCGTCACCTCTCTGCGGCAGGGCTAGCATTTTGTGCGTTTCGGGAGAAGCGACGCCGCCGCAAGTTAACGATCCATTAGGGTTAACAGTTTATTGAAGGCCCATGCAGTGGCAGGCAGGCAATCATAAAAAGGCGGGGGCGGCACTTCAGCGGAAGCAGTCCATCCGTTCGGCCCTGCTCGCAGTTACTTTTCTTGGCGGCTGCCTCGGCGGCTGCTCGGCGCTGCCGGATATCACCAAATCGATAGCTTCCGCCCCGGCAACCACGGCCCAACCGCACTCTGAGGCGGAATGGCGGCGCGCTTCCGAAAGCGATGGAGAAAAATACCGCGCCAACCCGCGTGATCCCGATGCTGCCATGGCTTATGCGCAGGCCCTGCGAGCGCTGGGACAGCGGTCGCAAGCGGTCGCCGTGCTCGAACGGGCGTCGCTTGCGAATTCGAGCAACAAGGCACTGATCGGCGCCTACGGCCGCGCCCTGGCAGATATCGGACAAAACCAGCAAGCGCTCGAAGTTCTCGAAAGAGCCCACACGCCCGACGATCCGGACTGGCGCATCCTGTCCGCACAAGGGGCTGTCCTGGATCAGCTCGGCCGGCATCAGGACGCGCAGCGCCATTACGCCAGTGCGCTGAAGATCGCCCCGGACGAACCGTCAGTGCTGTCAAATCTCGGCTTGTCCTATGCGCTCGCCAAGGATCTCCCGAAGGGCGAGGCAACGCTGCGGCGCGCGCTGGCGGGCCACAAACCGGACCCGCGCGTGCGGCAGAACCTGGCGCTGGTCGTCGGACTCCAGGGCCGTTTTGCCGAAGCGGAAGAAATCGCCCGCGCCGATCTGCCCGCCGACGAAGCGGCAGCCAACGTGGCGCTGCTCAAGGAAATGCTGACGCAGACCAAGCCGGAAACCAAGCCGCGACACAGGCCGAACAAGAAACTTGGGCCGCTGGCGGCGATCGGCGACATGTAAAGCGGCGCTTGCCAGTAAAGCGGCGCTTGCCAGAAACCCGAAAAGGTTTTTGCAGCGGCCGCTAGTCGATCTTCCAGATGACCTTGATGGCGGCCGGCCCAAGGATCACGATAAAGAGCACCGGCAGGAAGAACAGGATCATCGGCACGGTCAGCTTTGGCGGCAGCCCGGCAGCCTTTTTCTCCGCCTCGGACATGCGCATATCGCGATTTTCCTGCGACAGCACGCGTAAAGCCGTGGCCATGGGCGTGCCGTAACGTTCGGCCTGCTGGAGCGCGAGGCATACCGAACGCACCGTATCGAGGTCCACGCGGCGCGCGAGGTTTTCATAGGCCTGGCGCCGATCAGGCAAGTAGGACAGCTCTGCGGTCAGCAGCATCAATTCCTCGGCCAGCGCGATCGACTGGGTGCCGATTTCCTCGCTGACCTTGCGGAACGCGGCCTCCGCCGACATGCCGGACTCGACGCAGATCAGCAGCAGATCGAGCGCATCGGGAAATGCACGGTTGATCGACTGATTGCGTTTCTGAATCTTGTTCTTCAGGAAGAAGGCCGGCACCTGCATTCCGACATAAGCGGCTGCAAGGCAGATGCCGATTTTGATCGGCAGCGGCTGATCGAGTTTCAGAACGACAAACGTGTAGAACGCCGTGACGAGCAGCATGGCGATGGGAACCACCATGCGAAAGAACAGGAACGCCACATAGGGGCCCTGCCCGCGATAGCCCGCCTGAATGAGCTTTTCACGCGCTTCTTCCTGCCCGACCCATTTGCTCAGGTTGAACCGCTCGACAACCGTCTGCATGTATTGCTTCGGGGATGTCCGCAGCGAAACTTTTTCGGTACGGGCCAGCTTCTCGCGTTCGCGTTGACGGATCTTTTCACGCTCGATCGCCACCGCGTTCATGCGCTTGTTCAGCGCATCGCCGGACAAAAGGGGCATCGCAACCGTGATGATCGTTGCGGTAACCGCGATAGCGGTCAGAAGCGTGGCCACAAACCGCGCATCGTGCATCTTGGAGATGAGCAGTTCGAACATTCGAAAACTCAGAAATCGAAATTGATCATTTTTTTCATGACGAGGATCCCGATCCCCATCCAGATGGCGCTGCCGAGCAGCATCATCTGGCCGGCAGGGTGTTCCCACAGCAACGCGATGTAGGTCGGACTTGTGATGTAAACGATCAGCATTACCGCGGGTGGCAGCGCGCCGATAATGCCGGCGGAAGCCTTGGCTTCCATCGACATTGCCTTGATCTTGGCCTTCATTTTTTTGCGATCACGCAATACGCGCGACAGGTTGCCCAGCGCTTCCGACAGGTTGCCGCCGGATTTCTGCTGAATCGAGATCACGATCCCGAAGAAGTTCGCTTCCGCAAGCGGCATGCGTTCGAACAACCGCAGACAGGCTTCACCGATCGGCATGCCGACCGCCTGGGTATCCACAATCGCCTTGAACTCGCTGCGAATCGGTTCCGGCGACTCCACCGCGATGATCTTGAGAGAATCATGCAGCGGAAGACCCGCCTTGATGCCGCGCACGATGACATCGACCGCGTCGGCAAAATGCTCGGTGAAGAGATTCTCCCGCCGCTTCTTGAGGAATGACAGCAGCCATTGCGGCAGTCCAAACGCCGCGGCGAACCCCACAGCCGGCGACATCAGGATATTTTTTGTAAAGACGAACGCGGCCACGAACGCCACCAGGCCCAAACCCGCCGACACCAGATAAAAAGTGCGTTTGGACCAGGACAGGCCCGCTTGTTGAATGCGGGTCGACAGCGGCGGGCGACGCAGCTTCTTGCCACGCTCGTCGATCTCTTTAAGCGTCTCCTCGATCTGCTCGCGTCGAAGTCTCGGCTGTCCGCGGCCGGCCGCCTTGCGCGCCGGCGTTTCAGGCCGGGCCACGTCCATGCGGCGTTGCTCGGCTTTGCGTTCGCCGGAAAGGATCGGATAGACGAACACCCATGCCAATCCGCCGATGGCCACGGCCACCAGGAAGAAGATGGCGATTTGTTCAAGCGGCATACCCGGCATCCGCTCAGTTGATATCGCGCGCGGTGATTTCCGCGGCATCCAGCGCGGCCGCCAGCCGCTTCTCTTCGCCGTAGTAACGCGCGCGTTCCCAGAACTTCGGACGGCCTATGCCGGTGGAGTGATGACGGCCCAGCAGCTTGCCGTTGGCGTCCTCGCCAAGGATGTCATAGAGGAAGACGTCCTGAGTGATAATCACATCGCCCTCAAGACCGAGGACTTCAGTGATGTGGGTGATCCGGCGCGAACCGTCGCGCAAACGCGCGGCCTGTACAATGACATCGACCGATGCGCAGATCATCTCGCGGATCGTGCGCGACGGGAGCGTGAAGCCGCCCATGGTTATCATGGATTCCAGACGGGACAGCGCCTCGCGCGGATTGTTGGCGTGCAGCGTGCCCATCGAGCCGTCGTGACCGGTATTCATGGCCTGCAGCAGATCGAAAGCTTCAGGTCCGCGCACTTCGCCGACGATGATGCGCTCGGGACGCATACGCAGGCAATTGCGGACGAGGTCGCGCATGGTGATCTGGCCTTCGCCTTCGAGATTGGGAGGCCGCGTCTCAAGCCGCACCACGTGCGGTTGCTGGAGCTGCAATTCCGCCGCGTCCTCGCAGGTGATGATGCGTTCATCGTCGTCGATGAACTGCGTGACACAGTTCAGCAGCGTCGTCTTGCCGGAGCCGGTGCCGCCGGAAATCAGGAGGTTGACCCGGCATCGGCCGAGGATTTTCAGAATCTCCGCACCCTCGGGCGTGATCGAGCCGAACCGGACCAACTGCTCCAATGTGAGCTTGTCGCGCCTGAACTTGCGGATGGTAAGCGCGGGCCCGTCGATCGCGAGCGGGGGAACGATCACGTTGACGCGAGAGCCGTCAGGAAGACGTGCGTCGCAGATCGGCGAGGCTTCGTCGACGCGGCGGCCGATCTGACTGACGATGCGCTGGCAGATATTGAGAAGCTGCTGATTGTCGCGAAACCGCGTCATCGTCTTCTGAATCTTGCCGCCGACTTCGATGTAAACGATGCCTGCGCCATTCACCATCACGTCGGCGATATCGTCGCGCGCGAGCAACGGTTCCAGCGGGCCATAGCCGAGAACGTCGTTGCAGATGTCGGTGAGGAGATCCTCCTGCTCCGAAATCGACATGACGATGTTCTTGATCGCGACGATCTCGTTGACGATGTCGCGGATTTCCTCGCGCGCGGAATCGGCATCGAGCCTGGCAAGCTGCGCGAGATCGATCGCCTCGATCAGAGCGCCAAAAACGACTCCCTTGGTCTCGTAGTAAGACTCCGAACGGATGCTTTCCGCCGGAACGGGCGGCGCCTTTGGCGAGGATACGCCGCCGGCGGCAAGCCGCCCGCCCTGCATGGGCGGTGGCGGCAGCACGGACCCAGCGAGCCCATTCGCCGGAATCGGAGCCCGACCGGCTTCGACGGCGTTGTCCACCGGCGCAATCGAGGGTGACGGCGTCAGGACGCGCGGCTCCGCCGGCGCCTGTGAGGGCTTTTGATCAGCTACACCGATGCCACGCTTACCGAACACTAAAACCTCTTCGAACGATTGCCGCAGGCGGCAACGGCTTACTTAACCTTTTCGCTTCAGCAGCTTGCGCAGCAGCGGCGACAGCATCGCCCGGCCACGCCGCACTTCGGTCTTGCCGGAGAGATGCTGCGCCATCTGGCGGAACAGCTCGGCCGATTTGTGCCGCGACGAAACCTCCGCGATCATCTGGCCGTTGTTGGCGGCAGCCCCAAACACGGCGGGTTCAAACGGAATGATCGCAACCGGATCGCTTTCGAGCGCGCGCGCAAAATCCGCGGGCTTGATCTCCGGACGCTTCGGCATGCCGACCTGGTTCAGGCAATAGATCGGGGGACGATCGTTGGGACGGGCGGCACGCAAAAGGTCAAGCAGGTTCTTGGCATTGCGGAGATTGGCCAGGTCCGGTGCGGCGACCACAAGAATATCATCCGACCCGACCAGCACGCGGCGGCTCCAGCCGGTCCACACGTGGGGAACATCCAGGACGATATATGGAACTGTCGATCGCAAGGTATCGAACACCAGGTCGAATGCTTCAGCATCGAAATCGTACACGCGTTCGAGCGTCGCCGGAGCGGCGAGCAGGCTCAGGTGCTCAGCGCATTTTGACAACAACCTGTCGATGAAGGCGGTGTCGATGCGATCAGGCGAATAAACCGCATCGGCAATGCCTTGCGGTGGATCCTGATTGAAATCGAGGCCGGCCGTACCAAAAGCAAGGTCGAGGTCGGCCACGACCGAAGATATGCCGAAATCCTTCGCGATCGCCCATGAAATATTATGCGCGATGGTCGACGAGCCGACGCCGCCCTTTGCCCCGACGATGGCGACCACGCGGCCCACCGGCTTTGCATCAGGCGATGAGAACAAGCCACTGATTGCCCGCACGACGTCGATCGCGCCGACCGGCGACATCAGGTAGTCGCTGATGCCACGGCGGGTGAGCTCGCGATAAAGCACGATATCGTTCAATCGTCCGATGACGATGACGCGCGTTTCCGGATCGCAGACGTTCGCCAGTTCGTCGAGAGCTTCGAGCAAGGCATCGCCCGGTTTCTCCGACTCTATGATGATCACATTCGGGGTTGGCGAGGCACGATAGGCTTCGAGCGCGGCCGGCATGCCGCCCATCTGAATGCGCACGTGCGCCTTCGCCATCCGGCGATCTTCCGCCGCGCCCTGCACGGCGCCCGCAGTATCCACGGATTCACAAAATGCCTGCACCGAGATGCGCGGCACAGGCGCGATCTGTTCATCGCCGGGCGGCTCATCCGGCGCGGTCACAAACTCGAGATTCTGCTGGTTAAACTTGATCATTGGCCGATTTCGCTGATCTTGGCTTTCTCCGCGTTTGGATCGACGGCGGCTGTGCTCTCGCCCCTGCGATATTTGTCGAGCACCACCGAGCGCCGTCCGGCATAGATCGGCCCTTCTTCACGTGGCTGAACAAGGTCTGCCGGATTGTCGACCATGGCCGCAAGGTTGCGTTGCGTAGCGCAGCCGAGATTCCAGTACGGCCGGTTCTCGAACCACAGCGGATCGCCCTCCGGTCCGAGATCCTTCGGCCACAGCCCGCAAGGCCCAGCATCCGCGGTGACGCGCGTGTATTTTATCTTCAGCGGCGCAAACTTTGTTTCGGGAGCCGGATACGGGCGTACGCGCACAAGATGCTCCGGAACACCCGATGCGACGAGCAGCGATTTGACCTCACGGGCGGCCTCGGCAGCCGACCGGCCGTTAGCGCCTCCCGCCGGCACGTCGACGATGATTCCACCGGTCGCCTCGCGTTTCCAAACGCCGGCCAGCGCCACGGTATCCGTGCGTTGCGCCGGCGTGAGCGTGCCACGCCGGTTTCCGATCATCAGCGCGACCGATTTCTCGCCTTCCTGAATGGAAATCGGATGCCGCAGACGATAGTCGGTGGGAACCGTATCCGCCGCTTCCCGCGCGGTGTAACAACCGCCGAGCAGCATCATGAGCGCAATTGGGACCGCTGTCCGCGCAACCGACGCGGTGATCCGCAAGTTCGATCCGTTAGTTGATCGTGACGTCGTCATCACAGTCGTCCCCTTCGGCCTCAATCCAGGATGAAGCCGTATTTGCCCCGATACAGACCGCGCGGATCGACACTGCCTTGGATGCCATAGATACGGTTGAAGCGGCCGAGCAGGACCGCCGACGGATCGGACACGTCGGCGAAACCGTCGTCCGGCCGCGACAAATCCTTCTGCGCCACGGCGCGAACGATATAGGGCGTCACCAGCACCATCAGTTCCGTCTGGCGATTCACATAATCGCGGCTGCGAAACAGCGTGCCGAGCACCGGCAGTTGCTCCAGCCCGGGGAGTCCGTTGATGCCCTGCTTGGTCTGCTCGTTGATGAGGCCCGCCATGGCGAGCGAGCCGCCCGACGGAATTTCCAGCGTCGTGTCGGCGCGACGTACCTTCAACGAAGGGACCGTGACGCCACCCTGGCTGACCAGCGCCCCTTCGGACGAAAGCTCGGACACTTCGGTCATGACCTTGAGACTGATGCGACCCTCGGACAGCACGACCGGCGTGAACCCAAGGCTGACGCCGAATTTCTTGAACGCAACCGACGCGGTACAGTTGAATGAGCCTGGCGGATTACACGTGCTGCCGGTGATGACCGGGAACTCGCCGCCAGCCAGGAAATTTGCCGTCTCGCCCGAAATGGCGGAGAGATTGGGCTCGGCCAGCGTGCGGATCACGCCGGCGCGCTCCATGGCGCGAATGTTTGCCTGCACGCGGCCAAGACTTGTGGTGAAGTCCGGCCTGATGGAAGAAGTGGAAATGGCCTGGCCGAATGCGGTGAACGGATTGTCCGTATTGAAATTGACGACCGTGGTGCCGCTGCCAAGGCTGCCGGTGATATCGACGCCGAGCTGCTTGATGATATCGCGCTGAACTTCCGCGACAGTGACCTTGAGCATGACCTGATCGCGGCCGCGGATGGTGAGGCCATTGAAGACCTTGCCGCTGCAACTGCCTCCGCCGCCCCCGTTGTCTCCGTTACTGTTATTGATGTTCACGCTGGTACCGCTGCCGCCGCTGCCGCCCTCGCTTTCGTCCACGGTGCAGACGAGACGGGCAGCAATCTCAAAAGCCTTTTGGGCTTCAGCGGGGTTTTCCACCGAACCCGTCAGCACAACGCCATCGCCGACACCGTCGATCCTGATGTCGCTGTTGCGAAAGAGCTGGCCCAAAACGGCGCGAACCCCGTTGAGATCGCGGGTCACCGCAACGTCGAACGCGGCGATCTGGCGACCCTCGGAGTCGAAAAATACGATGTTGGTCTGCCCGCGCTTGACGCCGATGAGATAAACGCGCCGCGAGGTGCGAATGACCGCATTGGCGATCTTCGGATTCGCCACCAGCACGTCTTTGACGTCGCGCGGAAGATCGAGCACCACCGACTTGCCGATCCCGAGCGGCACAAACCGCGAGGTGGCTTCGCCCGCCGCGACCTGGATCGCGGGCGCCGATGTCGTTCCCACCGCCTTCTGTGCGGACGCACCGGTCAAAAGTGCCGTGCCCAACAGTGCGGCACCCAATCCCCATGATGCCAGCTTCGGGAAAGTGACCATCGTTCGCATCTCTTCCGGGCTATCGTGCATTGACAGTGGTCGTCACCCCGAACCGCACCATGTTGGTTCGGCTTGAACCGGCATTCTGGTCGGGCTCCGCGCTACGCGTCTTGGATTGATCAGCGTCGGCAATGCTGCGCAACGCCAGTGTCAGCATGCCGAGTTGCCGCGAGACCGCGAGGCGTTCCGCCTGGCGCTGGGACAGTTCGAGTGTCGCGGTCTTACCGACGACGACGCGTTGCCCGTTTTTTTCTTCGACCGTCTGGTCGATTGCCAGCACCCGTACATCGCTCAGAATCGTTTCCGAGACGTGCGATTCCACACCGGTAAATTTTTCGGACTCGCGGTCGCGCCGGGTCAGGATGACATCGACACGATCGTTCGGAAGGATGAAGCCGCCGGCTCCGGTTTCCGCGGAGATTTCCGTCGAAATGGCGCGCATGCCGGACGGCAGGATGGCCGCCATGTAGCCCGAGCCCGTACCCTTGATCAGCCTGTTCTCGCGCAGCGGCTCGCCGGTCACGAACGGCGTTCGCGCGATCGCGCCGTCCAGCTCCTTGATGGCGTCCGGTCGATCCTTCTTCTTGATAAACGCCGAATTGGCCGAAGCCGCCGGCCAGGCTTGCCACGCGATATCTTGCGGCCCCAGCGCCTGACCAATGCCAAGATCGTTTTTGGCAACGAGGATGTCGACGGTGTCGATCTTCGCCACCGGCGGCGGCGCAAGCGGCGGCGGATCGGATCGCCCGGCCATCAGCAAGGCGGCGACGCCGCCCGCGAGAATGGCGACAAGCAAAACTAGAATACGCGCGGCCTTCATACGCTCACGTCCCGAGGATGGCCAACCAAGTGATGGCCAAATGGTGCTAACGACGCTGAATGTCGTCCCTGGGGGATTTCATCAGCCAAACGTCAATTCATGGTTAATGAGCGGTATCCAATTCGAGTTAATTATCCTTAACTGCCTGTTTTCGTGTGCGCCGTCGCGAGGCAGAAAGGAGTCAAAACGCCAAAAGATGTTCCGCACCAATCAAAGGCCAGTCAGAGGCCAGCCGCCTTCATCCAGACGGTATAGGGGTAGATCAACAGGGCCGCCGCAGCCAGCGCGATCCCGTAAGGTACGCCGGCATTCTGCTGGTGAAGCCGGTCAACCCACGGCTGGCGAATGAGCATGAGCGGCACCGGGTGGCGCCGGAACAGGAGGATTGCAAGCGTCAGCGCGCCGCCAAAAATCGACGCCCACAGAAGATAGGGAAGCAGCCACTCGAATCCGAACCACAGCGCGGTCGCCGCCGCCAGTTTGGCGTCGCCGCCGCCGATCCAGCCGCGGGCGTAAAATCCGAAGCTCACGACAAGAACGAGGGCGCCGGCCAGGAAATGATATCCGATCTCACGCGCGTCCATGCCGATCACAAATGCCAGCACGCAAAAGCTCGCGAGCAACAACAATGAAATGCGATTGGAAATCGTCATAGTGAAAAGGTCGCTCGACGCGGCGAACGCCATGAGCGCCGGAAAGATCAGGATTTTTGCGGCTTCGATCATCAAGGCGCCATCCTACGGTAGCGACGATAGTCCTCAGGCACTCGCGCCCGCTCCCTCCCGCGAGGAGTGACCCTAAACGGGGATACTCAACACCAGGTAAATCGACATCTATATGTTTATATGTTCGAACGACATCGCCTGTTTGGCCTGAAAATAAAAAGGCTCCGGTGAACCGGAGCCCTTCGCAAGGCACGCTTGACAGCGCGTATCAGCCGCCCGAGTTCTGACCGGCCTTCTTGAGTTCGGTCGAAACGTTGGTGAACGTATTCTTCAGATCGGTGCCCACCGTATTGACGACAGTGATGATGGCAACCGAAATGCCGGCGGCGATCAGGCCGTATTCGATGGCGGTCGCACCCGATTCATCCTGTGCGAAACGCTTCACGAGATTCTTCATTAAATGCTCCTCTTAGGATCCACGATGACTGTCTGAGCTTGGCCCTTTTCGCGGTTGTGCTCCCGTCGATTAAGGCCATACCGCGATCCTAGGGAGCGGCTGTTGCGGCGAGGTTAAACTGGAACAATAAATTCTAAATGTGATTGGCTATTTCTTTCGTAGTTAACAGTGGTTTTCCCCGATCTCATAAAGACCTAAGCCTGGGTGTGTCCTGATACAGTTGTGCCGTAACCCCTCTCTATACCACCCAATCGTTACCAACGCCGTCTCGCTCGTGCGAATTTATGTCGAATTTCAATCGTCTCCGCGCGTTGGAAATTTGCGGATCGTTCACTATTTTGCGGTGAAGTCGTCGTTGGTTTGTAAGGGCGACGATTATCGCGACGTCGTCGGATCCGTGTATGTGGAGCGTACCGATGGCGGCGTGGTTTGCCTTGCAAAAGCCTGCGCACAGGCTTGTCCTTACGCTTGCTGTCCTCGCTGCCACCATGATCGACCTCGGTGCGGCAGGAGCCGCTGGCGCGCCCGACGTGATTGTCGTTCGGCTCGATCAGGCTCGTATCACGCGGCTGCCGGAAAAGGTCGCGACGATTGTTGTAGGCAATCCCCTGATCGCGGATGTGTCGCTCCAGGCTGGCGGACTTCTGGTCCTCACCGGCAAGGGCTATGGCGTGACGAACCTGGTCGCGCTTGATCGCACCGGCACGGTGCTGTCGGAATTCCTGATTCAGGTAGAGGCCGCGTCGGACATGAGCGTGGTCGTTTATCGCGGGGCCGCGCGGGAGTCATATAGCTGTACGCCGGACTGCATGCCGCGCGTTTCGCTGGGCGACACCCAGCCCTATTTCGACTCCACAATAAATCAGACCGTGATCCGAACCGGCCGGTCACAAGGCGCCGGTGCACCGGCCAGCGGCGGCGCCCGTTAGGGCACAACGTCTCCGTACATCCTTCAGCCGATTTGGGTGGGAATTTTCGGCGCGCGACGCCGGAAACACTGGCCGACTCGCAGCACTTCATTACCAGTGCGTAAATCGACCGAACCGGGTTTCGGCGATCCGGTCAATTCTTCGCAAAGGCGCCCCGGACTAGAAGAAAGTCATCGCGATGAATTCCGGTTTGCCGAAGCTCCATGAAGATCGAAGAAAACAAAGTCGGGATATTCCGTTGGAAGCTCGCGAAACCGTGGCGTTGCCTCAGGAGGTTTAGCCGCAATCAAGACGGTGCGACGGCCATTGAATTTGCAATTGTCGCCCTTCCCTTTTTCGCGTTCCTGTTCGCGATCTTAGAAACCGGCCTTATCTTTTTCGCCGGGCAAACCCTTGAGACGGCGGTGTCGGATTCGGCGCGGTTGATTCTGACTGGCCAGGCTCAAAGCGGCGGGTTCAAGGCCGAAGATTTCCAGAAGGCGGTGTGCGACAGGATCACCGGGCTCATCGACTGCTCGAAGGTCTATATCGACGTCCGTAAATTCTCCAGCTTCTCCGGGATAAACTTCGACCCCGTGCTGGATGAGGACGGCCATCTGACCAATGACTTCAAATACGAGCCGGGAGGCGCAGGCGACATTATTGTCGTTCGGCTGCTGTATGAATTCCCGGTCAGGGTGCAACTGTGGAATCCGCAGCTTGTCAACATGAGCGGCAACAATCGCCTCATCATCGCCACGGCCGCATTCCGTAACGAGCCGTTCTAGCGCCATGCGATTCATCCGCGCACGTCTGAATTCACTGCTGACAAGAACCGGCGTCTTTACCGCCGATCGTGGCGGCACTGCTGCAATCGAGTTTGCCGTCATCGCTCCGCTGATGATCACGCTGTACCTGGGCGGCGTCGAGATTTCGGACGCCATCGCTGCCAGTCGCAAAACCACGCTGGTGGCGCGAACGGCCGCCGACCTCGTGGCGCAGGCGCTGGAAATCGGCAACAGCGACAAGGATGAAGTTCTCAACGCCGCATTCTTTGTCGCAAGCCCCTACGGCACCGGCAATCTCACGGTCGTCATTTCCAGCATCAAAATCGACAATGCGGGCGCCGCCACCGTAAAATGGAGCGATGCCAAAAACGGCACGGCCCGCACGGTCGGCAGTTCGGTCCAGCTTGACGCAGCGCTGGCGGTCCCCAACACGTCGTTGATTCTCGGCGAGGCGACTTACAATTACGTGCCCGCTTTCGGCGAGGCCATCACCGGCCCCATCAGCCTGACGGATCAGATCTATATGCGGCCACGCAACGGGCCTTGCGTGAAGCGCAACACCCCCAGCAATCCGTCCGCCATGAATTGCTAGGCGCTTCGCCGAAACTCAGGAAATCGGCAGCTCGGTGGTCGACTTGATCTTCTCCATCGCAAACCGCGACGTGACGTTCTTGAGCGGCACCGCCGCGATCAGTTTCTTGTAGAATTCGTCGTAGCCGGCGATATCCTTCACGACGACGCGCAGCATGTAGTCGACGTCACCGGCCATCCGGTAGAACTCGAGCACCTCCGGCATCGCTCCAACCACAGTGGCAAATTTGCTGAGCCATTCGTCGGAGTGATCGCCGGTCTCCACCGACACAAATACCGTGACGCCCAGTCCGAGCTTGTCCTGATCGACAACAGCCACCCGCTTCTGGATAACGCCGTCAGCCTCCAGTTTCTGGATGCGCTTCCAGCAGGGGGTCGAAGACAGGCCAACGCGATTGCCGATCTCCGCAACGGAGAGCGAGGCATCCTTTTGAAGCACGGTCAGGATTTTGCGGTCGATGGCGTCCATGTCGGCGAGATATGTTGTGTGAGAGGGATCGGCAGCAGGGAGAATATTTTACTTCCGGAGAGCAGAAAATCAAGATTTCGTGGAATAATATTGCCTGCCGATCTGAAAAGGTCGCTCTCAAATCCGCATGCAGCCGGCTTTCCGACAAGCTATCCCATTGAAATAATGCGCTAAACAGCGTGACGGGATCGGCTAGCCATATCTGGTCAGGAACGCCCCAACCTCGGCCCGCGTCGGCGCCGTTGAGCTGCCGCCAAAGCGCTGACACTTCAGCGCGGCGGCGGCCGCCGCGAAACGCATCGCGTCCGGCAGGGCCGATCCCTCCATCATCGCGAGCGCAAACGCGCCGTGAAACGTGTCTCCCGCGGCCAGCGTATCGACGGCCTTGGTCTTGAACGCCGATGAAACGTGGATTTCGCCGGAGTTGCACCACAGCGCGTCGTTCGCGCCGTCCGTCACCGCAACAAAACGCGCAAGTTTTCCGTAAGCCGCACGCAATCCCTCCGAAAGCTCGGCCATGCCCGTTGTTGCCCTCAGCCCTTCGCCGGAAAAAATCAGATGGGACGCCAGGGCCAGGAGGGGATCGTCGAGCCGGGTCGCCTTGTCCACATCCAGAACAACCGGGATGCCGCGTTGTTGCGCGGCCGCGCAGATCGGCGTCACGAAATTCGGCCGGCGATTGTCGACCAGCAGGCACCCCGCCTCCGACACCAGCTGCGGCGCATCGCGCGGGACAACGGAATAGAGATTGCTGTCGGTATATGTGGCGATCGTGCGCTCGCCTGCATCGTTGACGAGAATGGCGGATACCGACGACGACATGGCCGGTCCGCGCACGCAACCTGTGCAATCGACCCCTTCTCCGGCAAGCCCTTCCAGGATGCGGTCGGCCGTTTTGTCGTCGCCCAGCGGCCCGGCAAAGCTGCTACGCCCGCCGAGGCGTGCGATGGCGATGGCCGCATTCGCCGCACAACCGCCGGTGATCGAGACATAGGCGGATGCATCCGTCTTGGTGTCGATGGCGGGGACCTGGCGTACGCGAAATACTTCGTCCAGCACGGCAATGCCGGCGCATAGGATGCGCGGCGGTTGGCAATCAGCGGCCGGCAAAGACTTTGCCCTCTACCCAGGCGCGGATGATGTGATAGGCGATCGCCAGCGCCGGCGGCGTCGAGAGATCGCGCGGATGACGCTTGAGCAGCATGTCGGCGGCTTCCTGCCGCGAGAACCAGCGCGCATCTTCCAATTCGGTGGTATCGACTTTGATATCGGTGTTCAGGGCGCGGGCATGGCATCCGATCATCAGCGACATCGGGAACGGCCAGGGCTGGGTCGCAAAATACTTCACCTCGCCGCACTTGATCCCTGCTTCCTCCAGCGTCTCGCGGCGCACCGCATCTTCGATCGTCTCGCCCGGCTCCACAAATCCGGCCAGACACGACCACATGCCAGTACCAAACCGCGCCTGGCGGCCAAGCAGACAGTTCTCGCCGTCGGTTGCCAGCATGATGACGACCGGATCGGTGCGCGGAAAATGCTGAGCGTGACATTGCGGGCAATCGCGCCGCCAGCCGCCGTCGGTGACGTTCGTGATTGCACCGCAATTCGAGCAGAATCGATGGCGCGCATGCCATCCGACCAGCGCTTTGGCCTCCGCCAGCGGCGGCAAATGTTCGGGTGCGACAAGTCCCTGCACGGCAATTGAACGCAAATCGATGACCAGACGTTCCCCGCTCGCCTTGAGCACGTCGACGGCTCCCGGATCGAGCGCAACGGCGAAAAGGGGACGGTCTCCATTGAGCCCCAGAAAGACCTGTTCACGGTACGCCGCCAGATTGCGGGCTTCCGCCAGCGTAAACACCGGGTCGATCAGATTCTGTGCGCGCTTGAGGATGACGCTCTCGCCGGCCAGCGCGTAAGCCACCGCCCCGGCCTCGAGCGCCTCCCCCTCTTTGCGGCGATGCGCCGCGCGATCGATGACGCTGTCGGCATAGGCAAGCCGGGCCGGCGGGCCGAGATTGAAGCGGTCTGACATGAGGGAAACTCCGGCAAGAGGGCGAAGCTGGCACGCAGCGTGGGGCGGCGCAATGCCAAGTTGACTTGCTATGCGATGCCCAGTGCCTCTCTGATGGCCGCCGCGAATTCACCGAGCGCTGGCGGCGCATAAGGTTGCGGCGGCGCGCCGCCCCATACCGGCTTCGGCCACGCCGGATCGTCGCGGCGCCGGGCGACGATGTGAATATGCAACTGAGGCACCACATTACCGATCGCGCCGATATTGAGCTTGTCGCAGCCGCTGACAGCTTTCAGAGCCGTTGCCGCGGCGGAAATTTCTTCCATCAGCAGGGCGCGATCCGATTCACTGAGATCGAGGATTTCCACGGCGCCGGCTTGGCGCGGCACCAGCACGACCCAGGGATAGGTCGCCTCGTTCATGGCCCGCACGCAGCACAACGGCAGGTCGCCGACCGGCGCGGTGTCCTGCGCGATCTGCGCGTCCAACTGCCACTCCGATTTCGCACTTGATTCCATTGGCAGATTTTCCCAGCCCAAACGGTCTTGTGTCGATGGCCATGCTTGCATTCCGCCCCCTTTCCGCCGATATAGAACCGGGAGGTTGGCGGTGGACGAGCCACTCGCCAACCGGGTCAGGTCCGGAAGGAAGCAGCCCTAACGAGCTCCGGTTCGGGTCGCTCGTCAGCCTCCCACCCTTTTCACGCACCATACGCATTTGGCCGTCAGACCCGCCATGGCGAAAGAGACCGACGCCACAGATACGACGGGGGCCGCGGCCCAAACTGCGGCCTACCGCGTGCTGGCGCGCAAATATCGCCCCGCCACGTTCGAGGACCTGATCGGCCAGGGCGCGATGGTGCGCACCATCTCCAATGCGTTCGAGACCGGGCGTATCCCGCAGGCCTGGATCCTCACCGGCGTCCGCGGCGTCGGCAAGACCACGACCGCCCGTATTCTCGCCCGCGCACTCAACTATGAATTGCCGGACGGCTCGGTGACAAAGCCCACAGTGACGATGCCGCAGCTTGGCATCCACTGTCAGGCCATCATGGAAAGCCGGCACGTCGATGTGCTGGAGATGGACGCCGCCTCTCACCGCGGCATCGACGATATCCGCCAGATCAACGAGGCCGCACGCTACGCGCCAGTGTCGGCG
>Ga0164243_10007000_pt1 | contig 16942 bp, 13 predicted proteins | sample OricompcompostOP_FD_108781 | JGI IMG/M metagenome (GOLD analysis project Ga0164243, IMG submission 108781) | Organic Plus compost microbial communities from Emeryville, California, USA - Original compost - Organic plus compost (OP) | ecosystem: Engineered > Solid waste > Mixed feedstock >... | reverse complement strand
GCAGCGTGCCGAGGCCTGCGCGCGCGGCCGTCGCGGCGAGCAGGGTGGCTCGACCCGCGCCGCTCGGTCCGACCGCGACCAGCGCAGGGGCCGGTCGCGCCGCGAGGCTGTCGACGAAGCTCGGCGGGATGACGACGAAGCGGAAGCTCTCGACGCCGTGCAGCTCCGCGAGCCCGGAGAGCTCGCGGTCGAGCTCGAGCTCACCACGCGCGAGCGCCACGACGCGATCGTTCGCGCGCACGGCGCGCCGCTGCTGTGGAACGCGGTGATCGCCCGGCAGCTCGAGCAGGCCGAATCGCTCCAGGCGGTCGAGCTCGGTGTCGGCGAGCGGGATCAGCTGCCGCAGGAGCTGCACGCTGAGCTCGGGATGCTCCGGCGCACCGAGCGCGCGGGCGAGGCGCGCGGCCCCCGGCGCGATCTCGATGCACGCGAGCAGCCACAGCACCGCCAGCTCGCGCCCGTCGAGCCCGAGCCGCAGCGCCATCCACTCCATCGGCAACACGAGCGGGTCGTGGCCGGTCAGCGCCGTGCGCTGGAGGAGCTGGGACGCGATCGCGTCGAGATCCGGCGCGTCGAGCGGCTCTCCGGCGAGCCAGCCTTCGGCGCGGCCCTGGTTCACGAGCCTTGCGAGCGTCGCGATCGTCCAGCGGACGCGATCGGAGAGGACCTCGGATGCGGTGGCGTACGGGGCGAGCTCCATACCCGCGCGTATCGGCTCGTCGCGCGACCGGTTGCGTCCTTTCTCAACGTCCAGGCGGGTCGAACGGAGTCGGGGCCGGCTTGTAGGGCTCGGTGCGGATCACGCGGAACGAGCGACAGACGTCGAGCAGATCGGACCTCTGGCGAGCGGTCCAGGCGGACGCGTCGCGGAACGGAGCGGATTCTTCCCCCGGAAGCCAGATCTTGCATTCGAGCCAGCTCTCCCCGATGGGCATCCACTTGCGGACCAGGTAGGAATCGGTCCCCCGCCGTCCGTCCGCGTCCTCGACGTGTTCGATCTCGCACAGGGCGAGCTCTCCATCCCCGGTGCGCTCCCGGAGGTGGTGTTTCACGACAGGACGGTCCACGCGCTTCGGATCCAGCTCGGGGCCACAGATCTCCTCGTCCCGGGTTCCGGACACGTGCTCCCACCCGGAGGTGAACGCCCGGAAGTAGATCCCCAGGTCCCGCCTCCGGTACCACGATACCAGGACTCCACCGGAGGGTTCCCGCGTGTAGTCCCTGGGCAATCGAGCCTCGACGACCGCCGTGCGCGACATGCCATCGACTCGGATCGGCATCTCGAACTGCTCGACGACCGCCGGCTGGTAGCTCGTCTCCGAGCTGGCGCCGCCGCACGCGACGAGCAACGCGGCTATTGCCCCGACCGCGACCTTGCACACGCCCCCGGTCACGATTCGCCATCCGTTTCGATCTTGTGCTCGCCCAACGGCTTCCGCATCAGCTCCTCTTCCATCAACTTGCGCGCTCCTGCGTGCTGCGCCGCAGGGCTCGCGCGCAGGGATCCCGCCTTGCGTGACAGCCATCTCGGCTCCTCCCACTCCACCCGGAGATTGTCGACGTGATCGATGTTCCCGGCCTCGTCTCGCGTGACCGTGAGCGGAACGTTTGCAGAGCGAGAAGGCCCCGAAGCGGCGACCGCGAACGCACGCACCGGCACGTTGCCATCGAGCAAGGAGCGACTCGCGAGGACCTTCGCGACCTCTCGGCGCACTCCGTGAAGCTTCGCTGATCGCACCTGTGCGGGCTCGAGGGGATCGCGCTCGTTGATCGTGAACTGCAGATCCACCAGCCCATCGAACGTGCGCATCGGCCGGTGCTCGTCGGGGGCGTGCGTCGCGGAGCGCAGATCCGTGAGCGGGCTCGCATCCTTCGCGGACACGAGCCCCCGCGTGCGAGCCTGCGCGTCGCTCGTGGAGCCGAGGCTCGTCTGGGCGAGGTAGCGCACCCAGTGGCGGAGCGTCTCCACGCGCTGAGTCTCGGCGACGGTGTTGCTCGCGATCTCCACCGCTTCGCTGACCTGGTCCATCGCAGCGAACGCCGCCTGAGGGTTCCTGTCCAGGACCGACACGAGGAGGCTATCGTAGACGAACTGGGTCGTGACGGTCGCGTTGACGTGTGCGTTGCCCCAGAACGCGTTCGTCTGCTCGGCGATGAACGCGGCCTTCGCATCCAGCGAGTGGTCCCCGATCGCGTGCGACGGATCCGAGCTCGCCGCCTCGGGCTCCCCCGCGAGCTCGGAACCGACCTTCTTGACGGTGTTCTTGACGCCGTCGGTGAGGAACCCGACGATGGCGTCCGACGGCGGAGTCACCCTCGTCACCGGCGATACGGGGTACGGCACGTCTCGGCCCAGCTCGGTGACGGAGCTGGTGAGCAGAGACGTGAGCGGCTGCCTGAGCGCCCTCGAGACGCCGCTCGCGATCCCGCCCGTCGCGACGTCGAGCGCCGCCCACGCGAGCTGCGAGATCAACGACGGCTTCTCGGAAACCGGTTGCTTCCGCTTGAACTCGCCGATGTTGGCGTCGGCCTGCGTGACCCCGATGTGGCGTCGGTTGCTGAGATCGACCATCGCGGCCTCGAGTCGCGCGCGCTTGTCGTAGAGCGTCTTGCGGTGGCCCTCGTGGTGCCGCAGCACCGGCTGCTCGTGGTAGCGAGCGATCTGCTCCTCGGTGCGAGCGCGTGCCTCCGCGCTCGTGCGCTCCTCGTCGGCGCGCGCGCGGGCCGCGGCCTCGGAGGCGCGCTGCTCCGCCACCGTCGGCTGACCGGGCGCGTGCGCGACGGCCGTGATCGGGACCTCGAGGACCTCGGGCGGTCGGCGGTTCATCTCCCAGCCCGCGTGGATCACGAGCTTCGCCGCGTAGCGCGGCTCGCTCTCCGGCGAGAACGCGATGCGGATCGGGTGCGCGGCGCCCGCGACGCTCCACGACGGGCGCAGGTGCGTCGGCGCCTCGACGAGCTGGAGCGCCCGATGGCCGACGACCTCGATCCGCAGGTGGGCCACGAGCCCGGGATCCAGGTTGAACACGGGCACGTCGTGCACGCTGCGCCTGCCCATCGCGTGGTCGCCGAGGTCGATCGTGGGGGCCACCGCGATCCCGCGCGTGGAGGCTGGCGCGCTCGAAGCCGCGGTCTGCGGCGCTCTGCTCGCCCCGGCGATCATGCGGTCGACCTGCGCGGGGCTCGGAGCGTCACGTGCGGTCGTGCGCGCGGTGGGCTCGTCCGCGCGCCGGTCGTGGTCTCGCGGGGTCGCGTCGACGCGCGACCGGTCGCGCGGCGTGTGGGGTGCCGGCATGCGCCGATCTATCGGCCGGCACCGGCGCGGGTTGCGTGGAAATCGTCACGCACCCCGCGCGACCGATCTCCGCCGGTCTCGGCGCGTGCTCGCTCGCGAGCGCCTGCTGGTGTTGATGACCGGTGCCAGGCCGCGGGCGTCCGCGCTCCCGTGCGTGCCTCCCTGGGACGCCCCCGTGGTCGCCCCGCTCAGCGAGAGAACCGATCCACCGTGATCTCGTACGCGAGCGCTTCGCCGCGGCCGCGGGTCGTGATCGTCCCGCCGAAGATCGCCGGCTGGCGCTTGCCGTCGAGGGTCACGAGCGTGGAGGCGTCGACGACGAACGTGCAGGTGTTGTCGTCGACGTGGAGCCCGCGCTCGGTGACGCAGCGGTGATCGAGATCGCCGTCCTCGTCGAGATCGACGCCCTCGTCACACATCGCCGGATCGATCCCGGTGATCTCGAGATCGTCGAACATCGCGCTCCGTGTCTCGATCTCGAACGGCTTCGCGCACGACACGTACAACGGCAGGTGCTGCTCGGTGACGTCGCGGAGCTCGACCGCGCCGGAGCTCACGACGCGCTCCGCGAACACGACGTTCAGGTAGCTGACGAGCGATGCCGCCGAGGGCGCGCGGCGCGCCTCGATGCCCGCCTCGGGATACGCGGTGTACGGGTGCGCGGCCTCGTCGAGGTACAGGAGGACGTGCGCGAACTGATCGCGCGCGCTGCCGGGCGCGCGATATGGCGTGAGCAGGCGCTGCACGGCCGCGCACGCGGGATCCGGAGACGTCACGTCCTCGCCCACGCCGTCGAACGTCAGCTCGTTCGCGAGCACGAGTCGGTTCCAGCCGGATGACGTCCGCCAGCTGAGCAGCCCGGCGGGTGCCGCCGGCGGCGGGGACCAGAGCGTGGTCGCCAGGATCTCGGGCCGCGGCGTGAGCGAACGGGTGAGGAAGCTGTCGTTGCAGGTGCCGAGGCTCTCGTAGACGTCCTCGACCTCGTCCGGGGTGGTGGGTGGATCGAGCTCGCTCGCGGCGATGCCGTCACCGTCACCACACGCCGCGAGACCGAGGGAGAGAGAGAGAGAGACCAGCAAGCTAGGCGAGTACTTCATAGGCTTGACCCGGCCGAGCAGGCCGCATGCCAGGGCCACCGCGGGGTGCGAGCGCACCCGATACCCGGGCGAAAGCGGCGCGGATGTGCGAGTCGCCACAGCCGCGCCCGCGACCATGGTGATCCGTTCACGACGCACCGTCATCACGCGGTCACAGGACATCGCCGTCGCACCACGCGCCGCTCGGCCGAGATCGAGCACGCGATCCGCGGCGCCCACGCAGGAACGTCACGCGGTGGCGCCTGGCATCGCGGCGCGTCCTGGCCCGGCGCGCATGACAGAAAGTTGCCCTCCCGCGGGAAGCTCCACAGGCTAGGAGCACCATGAGCGATGCGCGGACTGTCTCCGAGCCGATGACATGGAAGGAGATCTGCGAGCGGTTCCCGGATCAGTGGCTCGCGCTCGTCGAGATCGACTGGGTCGACGAGCGCGACGAGCCCGTCCGGCTCGGGTTCGTGGCGGGCGCCGGCACGCGGCGCGGAGCCCTGCGGCAGGCCAGGCCGCTGATGAAGATCTTCGACAAGCTCGGCCACTACTTCACGGGCAACGCCGCGCCGGAGCTACCGCGGATCGTGTACGTCGCGTGATCCACGATCTGTGCGCGGAACCATCTCCGCGCGCGCTCGTCGCGGTCACTGCGCGCGCTGGCAGCGGACGTGGGTCCAGGTGTCGTCGGTGACGGCCGTGGCCCGCTGGATGCGCACGCGCAGGTTGCCTGGCGTCGACGGACACGCCACCGGATCGGCCACCAGCTCGTAACAGTCGGCCGCTCCCGAGGCGCACGTCGCGAGCGAGCGTGGCGCGTCGGGATCCGCGTCGCGGATGTCGACGACCTCGCACGATGGCTGGATCCCGGGCTCGGGGGAGGAGTCGGCGAGCAGCGTCGTGTCGAGGCACGGATCACCGATGAGCTTCTTCGCGCTCTGCCCGATCGTGCCGAGCGGGCTCGACAGGTCGTCACCACACAGCGACGTCAACGTCGCCCGCCCGGGGAACGCGTCGAGGAAGCCCGCGAGCCGCACCGCCGGAAACGCCTCGCTCCGAGCGTTTGGATCGTTGTAGACGCACGACGCCGCGAGCGTCGGAACGACCGCCCCCCCACCAGGCGGGGGCAGGTGCTGGACCGAGACGGCATCGGGATCGCCGACGATCGCCGCGACCATGACCATCCGCGGATCGGGCTTGGTCGCGAGCAGCGCCTGGACGAACGGCTCGACTCCCTCGACATACGGCGAGTCCTCGCGCGGCGCGCAGCTCGTCTTGTCACCGGCCGACGTGGTGTCGGGATCGCAGGTCACACCGTGCTCGAAGCAGCGAAACGAGGAGAGCCGTCCGAGCGCGGGATCCTCCGCGAACAACGTCGCGCTGGACGCCGAGCAGTCGTCCTCGTCCGCGAGGATCACGATCGCGAGGTTGGCATCGGGGCGTACGAACCCGGCGTTCTGAGGATGCTCGAACGAGCGTTGCATCGCCGAGAGGTGCTGCTCGAACCCGCAGCCCTGCGCTCCGACCTGGGCGAGCTCGCCGAACACGTCCCGGAGCTCGCCCGTGAAGTTGCGCACGCGCGTGCCCTGGTCGTCGACATCCGAGAGGAACCGGTCGGTCATCGCGGACACCGTCTGCAGCACGCCGCCATCGCCGGTCCCGGAGCAGCCGCCACTACCGGCGGAGCCCACCGATGGGCCGATGGTCCCTGCCGTCGTGCTCGTGCCCATGTCGCTCGTGATGACGCCGATGTGGAGGTTCGGCAGCCCGCCGTCGACCTGGCCGAGCACGTCGATCATCTGCGGGAACGCCGCGGCGAGCGCGGCCTGCTCGTCCGCCATCGAGGCCGAGTCGTCGATCACGAACAGGATGTCGAGATCCCGGTTCGGGATCGCCTTCAGGACGGTGACCTCCTCGAGGTCTCCCACGACGAGCCCGGGCTCGCTACACGCGGCGAGGGGCGCGAGAACAGCGAACAGGAGCGGTAGACGGGTGCGCATGGTTCCTCCGTATCGACTCTCATCGACACGCCTCGGTGAGGCGCGTGCGTTGCGCGGACCGCGGGAAGCGAGCGTCGAACGCGGCGAGCTTCGTCGCGACATCGGGGTGCCCGAGGCGGCACAGCGCCTCGATCTCGATCGCCGCAGCGTCCTCGGCGAGCTGGCCGGTGCCGCGGGTCTCGTGGGTGTGGGTGCGGATCGCGGCGAGCGCTTCGACGGCGTCGCCGTCGCGTAGCGCGAGCATCGCCTGATCGATCAGCTCGACCTCGCGCGCCAGCGAGGCGGGTGCGGGGACGGGCGCGAGTACGCGACGCCGCGGCGGCACGACGGAGCGGACGCTCTCGACCTCGCCACGCTGCGGCGACGCGGTCGACGCGGGGGCGAATGCCGACGCACGCGCGACCTCGGGCGACGCCTCGACGAGGCTCGCGACCTCGGGCTCTCGCGCGCGCGCCGACGTGGCGCTCGGCCGCGTGGGCGCAGGCGTCTTCGGCTCGATCTGCTCGACGCGAACGTGCGCGGCGCCTGTCGGTGCAGGCTGCGGACGCCCGCCCGACACCACGATCGCGGCGCCGATCGCGAGCGCGCCGAGGATCGCGAGCGCGCCGAGCTTCACCGCGAGCGAGCCGCTCGTCGCCCCGACGCCGGCCTTGGTGCTCGCGCTCGCGGCCGTGCTCGCACCGAGGCTCGCGGCGCCGACGCTCGCGGCGATGTTGCGGTGCATCCGCGCGATGGCCGCGGGATCCGGCCCGAGCGCGGGGCGTGCGGCGTCGAGGAGGGCGCGGGCTTCCGGGCTGAGCTCGTCGTCGATCATGGCGTCACCTTCGTGCGAGCCGCGACCTCGAAGGCCGCGCGCGCGAGGCGCAGCCGCGAGTAGGCGGTGTTGAGGTTCAGATCGAGCATGCGCGCGACCTCGGGGACGGGGAGCTGCTCGAGCTCGACGAGCGCGAACACGACGCGCTTGTCCTCGTCCATCCCGTCGAGGATCGCCATGACCGTGGCGGCAGCCTGCGCGCGGGACATCGCCTCGAACGTGTTGGCCTCGCCCTCGGGCTCCTCGGTGAGCGCCTCGGTGCGGTCGCTCGCGGTCCGCCGGCGGTGCGAGCTCGCCACGCGGCGCGCGATCGCGAACAGCCAGGTGGTGATCGCCGCCCTGCCCTGCCACTCGGGCAGTCGCCGGTGCACCACCACGAACACGTCCTGCACGGCGTCCTCGAGCTGCCCGTCGGGGACGCCGAACGTGCGCAGCGTGCGCCACACGAACGCGACGTGTTGCGTGTAGACCTCGTCGAACGTGGGCACGGGGACCTCCACGGAGGCCTCGAGTGCGTGGGCGACGGCTGGCATCTGCCGGGTTGGTGCCGCGACCACCCCGGATCCGTCACGAGCTCGCTGCATTTCCCGTGACCCGCCCGGTCAGCGCCAGCCGACCTCGATCCCGAACGAGCAGCGGGCGGTCGCCGGCGCGGGCTGATGAAGCTGGGAGCCGCTCGCCAGCAGGAACCGGGCACGCTCGAACGGGAACGCCAGCTCGACCGTCCCGATCAGCCGCGCGTGACGCGCCATCGGCCACGCCACGGCGAACCCCGCTCCCGCCGCGGTCCAGCGCCCGGAGCGGGTCCGCGCTCCGCTCACGGCGACGCCCATCCCGCGGAGCACGCCGAGCTCGCCCGTCAGCCACGCGCGAATCGGGAGGTGGCGCGGTCCCCATCCGGCGCGGAGGGTCATCACGTCGAGGCTCACGTCGACACGCGGCGGTGCTCCGAGCTGCAGGTACGCCGACTGAGGGACCCAGCGCGCCACGGCGAGCTCGCCGAACCGGTCGTCCCGTCGGAGGTACGCGCCGACCTCGACGCCGAGGTTGACCTCGGGCAGCGGCCCGATCCCCGATAGCCCGAGCACGTGGAGACCGCCGCCCCACCGCCCCGGTCCACGCGCCGCGCGCGGGGCCTGCGAGGCGACGATCCGCTCGGTCCGCGCCAGCGCGCGCCGGGGCTCCGTCGGTGCGAAGCCGACGAGCGGTGCGGAGGCCCCCGCGGGAGCCACGGGCTCGCTGCGCGCAGGCACGGGCCGGCCCGCCGCTCCCCGCGCCTGCGACGCGAGGCGCACGAGGATCAACGAGACCGCGTCCGCGAGATCATCGCAGTCCCGGCTGCGCAGGGTGCGGATGTCGTTCTCGACGGTGATCGCGCGGGCGTCGAACGTCGCGACGAACCCACCGCGCTCGCGCACGACCACGATCTCGATCCCGTGGATCGCGCCCTCGAGCGGCCGGCCGAGCCGCTCCTCGGTCCGGTTCCGGAGGTCCGCCGCGTCCGGACAGCCGGCCGGCGCGGTCCAGGTGAACGCGACCACGCGGGCCGCGCTGTCCGCGCGGGACGGCGACGCGAACCCCGGACGGAGCCCCCCGAGGAGGACGAGCCAGATCACGAGGACACGCGCGGACATGACGGACCGGACACGCGCGCCGGACCTCCATTGCAGAGATACACGCCGGGCCCCGGGGACGCTGTGGACCGTTGTCACCGTGCCAACGCGGTTGGCGGTGCACGCGCGTGCCGCGCCGATCCGGGCGCCTGGTGCCGTCATCCCCTCCTCCGGTGCAAGTTCACGGCCCGGTCACGCCAGCTCGGTGGCGAGCAGATCGAGGACCGTGGACGGCGTCTCGACATGGAGCCAGTGGCCCGCCTCCACGCGGTGGACGTGGACGTGCGCGGGCAACGAGCTCATCCGCGCCAGATCGTCGGGGCCGAACGTCTCGCCGCGCGTCGCGACGACGAGCTCGACCCGGCCGTACGCCGGATCGACGAGCGACTCCCAGAGATCCGTGGCGAAGTAGCTCTCGAGCATCGCCCGCAGCGCACGCGGATCGAGACGCAGGACCATCCCGCTGTTCGCGTCGGGGGTGACGTTCATCGCCAGCCACTGGGCGATCGACGGATCGAGCCCGCCCGCGACCACCGCCGCGACGAAGTCCTCGCGCCGGTCCCACGTCCGCGGCAGCCGCTCGATCAGCTCGAGGACCTGGAGCACGGTGTTGCGCGCACCGGCGAGCCCCTCGGGCCGACCGCTCGGGCTCGAGTCGAAGATCCACGTCTGCGCGACGGGGATCATCGCGCGCGCCGCGAGCATCACCTTGCCGCCGAAGCTGTGCCCGGCGAGCGCGTGGACGCCTCCGAGCTCGTCGGCGAGCGCGCGAACGTCGTCGGCGCACGCCGCGATCGTGTGCGGTGGGTCGCCGGGCTCCGAGCGCCCGTGCTGCCGCAGGTCGACGAGCGCGACGCCCCACTCGGGCCGTCGCTCGACGAGCTTGCGCGCGATCGTGCGCCAGTTGCTGCCGGAGCCGTAGATCCCGTGCGTCAGGAGCAGCCACCGCGTCGGTGGGGTGTCGCTGCGAACGATCCGTTCGTGATGCAGGCGCGCCGGCACGGTCGCGATTGTGCCATGGTGGCCGGGGTGGACAACGCGCTCGCCCAGCTCACCGCCGCGGGGTTCGATCTCGCGCACGCGTTCGATGCCCGCGCGGCCGCGCGCGAGCCGGGCTGGGAGCGGCTCGCAGGCGGAGCGGCGGTCGGCATCCTCGTCGGCAACACGCGCGCGCTGTGGCCGCGGTTCGTCGAGGCGCGACGCGCTCCGGCGCTCGAGCGCGACGCGCATCCTCTCGAGCGCTACACCGAGCGCACCGTCGAGGCCGCGTTTCCCGGCGCGGCGATCTACTACGCGCACCGCGCGTACGACGGTGCGTTCCTGCCGTTCCAGCGGCTCGCGGTGACGACGGGGCTCGGAGCGCTGTCGCCCTCGCAGCTCGTGATCCACCCGACGTACGGGCCGTGGTTCGCCCTGCGCGCGGTCGTCGTCGTCGCGGGGACGCCGCCGGAGCAGCGCCCGATCGCCAGCCCGTGCCGGTGCACCGGCGCGTGCCTCGCGGCGTTCGAAGCAGCTCGCGACGCGCGCACGTGGCGGCCGTGGCTCGCCGTCCGCGACGCCTGCTCGCTCCGGACGTTCCGCTACAGCGACGACCAGATCCGCTACCACTACGAGCGCGGGTTGATGGCGTCCGGAGGCGTCACCGAGTCTGCACCAGGGGAGCGCTGACCCCGCCCGGGACCCAGCCGGGGTTCGAGATTCCGATCGGTTGCGCGCGGTACGTGCATTGCACTTCGCCCCGGCGTGAGGTCTCTCGTCTGCACGATCGCGCTCGGGCTCGCCGGCTGCGGCTTCAGCGCGGCGCCTGCCGTCGAGCCGCCGGCGGAGCCCGACGCCGGCGTCGTCCCCGAGCTGGACGCCCGCCCGATCGCACGCCGGTGCGCGCTGAGCGATCCGTCGCTGCGCCTGTGCATCGACTTCGAGGACGCGAGCGCGCCGGCCGCGGACGCGTCGGGGCGCGGGCACCAGATGACGTACGCCGAGGCGCTGAGCACGGTGCCGCGCGCCGACGAGCTCGCCGTGACGCTGTCGGACGAGTCGCGCCTGCTCGTCGCGGAGCACCCCGATCTCGACATCCGCGCGGGGCTCACGACGTCGTTGTGGATGCGCGCGGAAGATCGCGAGCGGCGGATGTGGCTGCTCGACAACAACCGCCAGTACGCGATGTCGTATCAGACGAACGGCACGCTCCGCTGCATCGCGGGGTCCGACATCGTCGACTCGGTGACCAGGATCCTCGACGACGACTGGCACCACGTCGCCTGCACGTTCGACGGCGCGTCGCTCCGCGTCTACATCGATGGCTCGGTCGCGGGCTGCCTGCCGCTGTCGCGCGAGCTCGCCATCGACGGCGGCGAGGGGCTCGCGATCGGCGCCAACGTGGGAGCCGGACCGACGTTCAGTGAGAGATTCACGGGTGGGATGGACAACGTCCAGGTGCTCGCCAGCGCGTGGAACCCCGCTCAGCTGTGCGCCGCGGCCGGAAGGACGGGATGCAACGCCGCGTGCCCGATCGACACCGACGACGACGAGGAGGACGACTAGCGATCTCGCCCGGGAGGATCCCTCACGTTTTCCGACAGCTGCGGTAGGCTGTCATGCCGTGCGTGATGTGCTGGACGCCTTCCATCCGCTCGTGGCCGGATGGTTCCGCGAGCGCTTCGGCGCGCCCACGGATCCGCAGCGGGAGGGCTGGCCGCGGATCCGCGCGGGCGAGGATGTCCTGATCGCGGCGCCGACCGGCTCGGGAAAGACGCTCGCCGCGTTCCTCGCGTGCATGGACACGCTGGTCCGCCGCGGCCTCGAGCGACCGCTCCCCGATCACACCTCGATCCTGTACGTGTCGCCGCTCAAGGCGCTCTCGAACGACGTGCACCGCAACCTCGAGGCGCCGCTCGCCGAGCTCGGCGGGTACGCGGCCACGCGCGGCGAGACGTTCCCCGAGATCCGGGTCGCCGTGCGCACGGGTGATACCCCTGCGTCCGAGCGCGCGAAGATGGCGAAGCGCCCGCCGCACATCCTCGTCACGACGCCGGAGTCGCTGTACATCCTGCTCACGACCGACAAGGGCCGCGCCGCGCTCGGGCAGCTCGACACGGTGATCGTCGACGAGATCCACGCGGTCGCCGGGGACAAGCGCGGCGCTCACCTCGCGCTGTCGCTCGAGCGACTCGATCGCCTCGTCCACCAGGTCACCGGGCGCAAGCCGGTGCGCGTCGGGCTGTCGGCGACGCAGCGCCCGATCGAGCGCATCGCGCGGCTGCTCGTCGGCACGCGGCGGCCCCTGCCCCACATCGTCGACGCCGGGCACCGCCGCGAGCTCGATCTCGCGATCGAGATCACCGACGACGAGCTCGGCGCGGTGGCGTCCAACGAGCAGCTCGGTCGCGTCTACGACCGGATCGCGGAGCTCGTCACCCAGCACCGGTCGACGATCGTGTTCGTCAACACGCGTCGCCTCGTCGAGCGCGCGGCGGCGGCGCTCGAGGAGCGACTCGGCGAGGAGCACGTCGTCGCGCATCACGGCTCGATGTCGCGCGCGCTGCGGCTCGCGGCGGAGCAGAAGCTCAAGCACGGCCAGGTCAAGTGCGCGGTCGCGACCGCGTCGCTCGAGCTCGGCATCGACGTCGGCGCCGTGGATCTCGTCGTGCAGCTCGGATCGCCGCGCTCGATCGCGACGTTGCTCCAGCGCGTCGGGCGCTCGGGGCACCACCTCGGCGGCACGCCGAAGGGCCGGCTGTTCGCGCTGACCCGTGACCAGCTCGTCGAGTGCGCGGCGCTCGTGCGCGGCGTGCGGCGCGGGAACCTCGACGAGATCGTGCTGCGCGACGCACCGCTCGACATCCTCGCCCAGCAGATCGTCGCGATCTGCTCCGCCGAGGAGATCGCCGAGGCCGAGCTCGCGTCACTGGTGCGCGCCGCGACGCCGTACGAGAACGTCGGCGACGAGCAGCTCGACCAGCTGCTCGAGATGTTGAGCGAGGGCGTCTCGCACCGCCGCGGGCGGACCGGCGCGCACCTGCACCGCGATCGCATCGCCGGCAAGCTGCGCGCGCGGCGCGGTGCACGGCTCGCGGCCATCACGTGCGGCGGGGCGATCCCCGACAACAACAACTACGCCGTCGTGCAGTGGCCGGAGGAGACCAAGGTCGGCGAGGTCGACGAGGACTTCGCGATCGACAGCTCGGCGGGCGACATCTTCCAGCTCGGCAACACCGCGTGGCGGATCCGCCGCATCGAGGCCGGCAAGGTCTTCGTCGAGGACGCGAAGGGCATGCCGCCGACGATCCCGTTCTGGTTCGGCGAGGCGCCGGCGCGCACGCGCGAGCTGTCCGACGAGGTCAGCGACCTGCGCGGCGAGCTCGATCGCCGGCTCGCGGCGGGAGAAGCGGCGGACGACATCGCCGCGTGGCTCGTCGCCGAGACCTCGATGCCGCTGCGCGCGGCGCAGCAGCTCGTGGCGTATCTCGCGGCGGGGCGCGCGGCGCTCGGTGCGTTGCCGCGCAAGGACCTGCTGGTCGCCGAGCGGTTCTTCGACGAGGGCGGCGGGATGCAGCTCGTGCTGCACTCGCCGCTCGGCGGCCGGATCAACCGCGCGTGGGGGCTCGCGCTGCGCAAGAAGTTCTGTCGCACCTTCGACTTCGAGCTCCAGGCGGCAGCGACCGACGACGGCATCGTGATCTCGCTCGGCCAGCCGCACAGCTTCGCGCTCGACACGGTGTTCGGCTTCCTGTCGTCGGAGAAGGCCGAGCACACGCTGGTGCAGGCGCTGCTCGATCGGCCGATGTTCGAGATCCGCTGGCGGTGGAACGTGACGCGCTCGCTCGCGGTGCTGCGCCGCAAGGCCGGCAAGCGGGTGCCGCCGCACCTCATCAAGATGCGCGCGGCCGACATGCTGTCGGTCGTGTTCCCGGCCGCGCAGGCGTGTCCCGAGAACCTGCCCGGCAGCCTGCCGTCGATGCCGGGGGATCGCGAGATCCCAGATCACCCACTCGTGTTCGAGACGATCCGCGACTGCCTCGTCGAGGCGATGGACGTCGACGGCATGCGGGAGATGATCGCGAAGCTCGAGCGCGGCGAGATCCAGGTGCTCGCGCGCGACACCGTCGAGCCGAGCCCGCTGTCGCACGAGCTGATCAACGCGAACCCGTACGCGTTCCTCGACGACGCGCCGCTCGAGGAGCGGAGGACGCGGGCGGTCGCGCTGCGTCGTGGGTTGCCGGCCCAGGCCGCGGCGCCCGGCGAGCCGGAGATCGGCGCGCTCGATCCCGAGGCGATCGCGGCCGCGACCGAGGAGGTCACGCCGATCGTGCGCGACGCCGACGAGCTACACGACGCGCTGCTCGCGCTGTGGCTCGTGCCGGAGACCACGGGCAAGTCGCTCGCGCCGGGCGCCGAGGACTGGTTCGCCGCGCTGTGCTCGACGGGGCGCGCGTGCCGGCTGCGCTGGGAGCTCGGCGAGCGGGTGCACGTCGCGTGGGTCGCGACCGAGCGACTCGGCGCGGCGCGCGTGCTGCTGGGCGAAGGCGTCGAGCCGCGGCCGCGCGGCGCCCCGGCGATCGTCGAGTGCGCGCCCCCGCTCGCCACGCCGTCGTGGTCGAAGGTGCCCGATCGCGAGACCGCGTTCGTCCGGCTCGTCGGTGCACACCTCGATCATCGCGGGCCAGTGAGCGCGCCGGCGCTCGCGGACGAGCTCGGGCTGCCCGTCGACGAGGTGATCGCCGCCCTGCTCGCGCTCGAGGGCGACGGCGCGATCCTGCGCGGCGCGTTCACCGCGGGCGCGGGCGTGGCGCCGACCACGATGCGCGCGGCCGTCGCCGCGTCGGGGGATTCGTCGCTGCTCCTCGAGCTCGAGTGGTGCAACCGGCGCGTGCTCGCGCGCATCCACCGGCTGACGCTCGCGAAGCTGCGCAAGGAGATCGAGCCGGTGAGCGCGGCGGCGCTGATGCGGTTCCTGTTGCGCTGGCAGCGCGTGGCGCGTCACACGCAGGTGATCGGCGCCGACGGTCTCGCGCGCGTGATCGAGCAGCTGCAGGGCTTCGAGACCGCCGCCGGCGCGTGGGAGCGCGAGGTGTTGCCGGCGCGCGTGTGCAACTACGATCCGAGCTGGCTCGATCAGCTGTGCCTCGCCGGGCACCTGGTGTGGTGCCGGCTGAGCCCGCGCACGAGCACGACGAGCGAGCCCGAGCCCGCGGACGAGGCACCCCCAGCGCGCGGTTCGTCGGCGGCGAGCGCGAAGCGAGGCAAGGCGAAGAGCGCCGATCCGGCGGATCCGTACAACGTCGCGGAGGCGGCGGCCGAGGCGGCGGCGCGTCGAGGTGCCACGCGCGAGGAGATCGCCCAGGCCGCCGCGGCGGCGATCGCCGGCACCCGCGAGCCCGGCTTCGGCGAGCAGATCATCGTGCAGCTCGTGACGAGCTCGATGGTGATGCGCCGGCAGCTCGCGACCGAGCCCGGGGAGACGTCCGCCGAGTCGGAGCCGCAGAGATACCCGCTCGGGATCGATCCGCGCACGGAGCAGCCGCGGACGCCGTCGCGTGAAGGTGCCCCGTCGCGAGCACGCACCGCGCCGTCGCGCTCGGCGCCGCTCGCGTTGATGCTCCGGCGAGACGCGGCGTGGCTGCGCGCTGCGGCGGCGGTGTCGCAGACCGAGTCGCCCGCGCTGAGCCCGCTCGCCGAGCGCGTGCGCGAGGTCCTCGCGGCGCAGGGCGCGTCGTTCCTCTCCGATCTGGTGAGCGCGCTCGAGCCGCCGCCCGCGGAGATCGAGGATGCGCTGTGGGAGCTCGTCGGCGCCGGCATCGCCACCGCCGATGGCTTCGCGAGCCTGCGCGTGCTGGTCGATCGCAAGCGTGGTGAGGTCAAGAGCCTGTTCGATCGCGCGGTCGCGGCCAACGATCCGCCGCTGCCACCGGGCCGCAAGTGGCAGGAGGCGATCAAGCGCGCGCGCACGCGCGATCGGCATCGCCCGACGCACGCGCTGCGGTCGCTGCCGACCGCGGCGGGCCGGTGGTCGCTGCTGCCGCCGGCGAACGCGACGGCGATCGACGCCGAGGCCAGCGCGCGCCAGCTGCTGCTCCGCTACGGGGTCGTGTTCCGCGACCTGCTCGTGCGCGAGTCGAGCCTGCCGCCGTGGCGCGATCTGCTGGTCGCGCTGCGCCGCCTCGAGGCCCGGGGCGAGATCCGCGGTGGACGGTTCGTCACCGGGTTCGTCGGCGAGCAGTTCGCGCTTCCCGAGGCGCTCGACGAGCTCCGCGCGGTCCGGCACCCGGGGCCCGCGCCGGAGGTCGCGCGGGTCGCGGCCACCGATCCGCTGAACCTCGTCGGCGTCCTGTCGCCTGGGCCGAAGGTCCCGGCCGTCGTCGGCAACGCCGTGCTCTACGTCGATGGCCAGGCCGTGGCCTCGGTCGAGGCCGGTCAGCTCGTGCTGCGAGCGCCCCTCCCACAAGGCGCGCGCGTCGACGAGGATCTGACCTATCACCCACCGCCGCGTCCGGTGCAGACGCCGCAGCAGGCCGCGTTGCCCCTGTGACCTCGTCGAGATGGTGAACCTGCGCGCGATCGGGCGAGCCACGAGGGCGCTGCTGGCGAGCTGGCGCGGCCGGTTCATCGTCGCGTTCGTCGCCGCCCAGCTGCTCCTGCCCCTGCACTACTACGTCGCGCGCAAGGATCCGCACGACGAGCGTTTCGCGTGGCGCATGTTCTCGCCGATGCGAATGGCCCGCTGCTCCCCCACGTTCCTCGTCGACGGCAAGCCACACCGCGCCGGTGCCACGTTCCACGAGGCGTGGCTCGAGCTCGCCGCGCGCGGACGGTTCACCGTCATCGAGGCGATGGGCGCGAAGCTGTGCGCGAAGTACCCCGGCGCCGAGGTCCGGGTATCCCTCCGGTGCACGTACCTGGACCGCGAGCCGCAGCAGTACGGCGGCTACGACATCTGCAGCGTGCCGGAGCTCTGAGATGGCGAAGAAGCGAGCACGCGAGCGCCCCCCGCGCCCCCGGCGCCCCCGAGACCCGGCGTCCGGCGACCGGACATCCCGCGCGGTCGATCCTGCGCGTCCGGCCGCCGAGCACGGGTCCGCGCCGGACAGGCGCACCACGTCCGCACCGGACAACCACGCCACGTCCGCGCCGGACAAACG
>Ga0164243_10006998_pt1 | contig 16942 bp, 13 predicted proteins | sample OricompcompostOP_FD_108781 | JGI IMG/M metagenome (GOLD analysis project Ga0164243, IMG submission 108781) | Organic Plus compost microbial communities from Emeryville, California, USA - Original compost - Organic plus compost (OP) | ecosystem: Engineered > Solid waste > Mixed feedstock >... | reverse complement strand
CGGCCCGGGCGTTCTCGGCCTCCTCGGCGATCCAGCCGAGCAGCTTGGGCTTCAGGCTGACGGGCGAGAAGGCGAGCTTCTCCAGCTCCTCCGGCTCGGCGTAGCCGGTGATGTAGTTGAACAGCCGGTTGGAATCCCGCCCCAGCGCCGCGTCGCAGGTGAACAGCGACAGGTCGGTGTAGATCTTGGCCGTGACCGGGTGGTAGTTGCCGGTCCCGAAGTGGCAATAGGTGGCGAGCGCGCCGCCTTCGCGCCGCACCACCAGCGACAGCTTGGCGTGGGTCTTGTACTCCACGAAGCCGAAGACGACGTGCACCCCGGCGCGCTCCAGGTCGCGGGCCCACTTCAGGTTCGCCGCCTCGTCGAAGCGCGCCTTGATCTCGATGACCGCGGTGACGTTCTTGCCGTTGTCGGCCGCGTCGATCAGGGCCGCGACGATGGGGCTGTCCGAGCTGGTGCGGTAGAGCGTCTGCTTGATGGCCAGGACGTTGGGGTCGTAGGCCGCCTGGCGCAGGAACTGCACCACCACGTCGAAGCTCTCGTAGGGGTGGTGGACCAGGATGTCCTTCTCGCGGATGGCGGCGAAGACGTCGCCGCCCTGGTCGCGGATCCGCTCGGGGAAGCGCGGCTCGTAGGGCGGGAACTTCAGCTCCGGCCGGTCGGGCGGGATAAGCTGCGACAGCTGGTTCAGTCCCAGCATCCCGTTCACCGTCACCACGTCCTCGGGCTCGGCGTTCAGGTTGCGGACGATGAAGTCCTGCAGGTCTGCGGGCATGGAGGCCTCGATGGCCACGCTGACCACCACGCCCAGGCGCCGCTGGCGCAGCACCGCTTCCCACGAGCGGACCAGGTCCTCGGCTTCTTCCTCGATCTCCACGTCGCTGTCGCGCAGAACCCGGAACACGCCCTGGGCCTCGACCTCCAGGCCGGGGAACAAGTGGTCCAGGAACAGCGCCAGGATGTTTTCGAGCGATATGAAGCGACGCTCGCCGTTGCGGCCGGCGGTTTCGCTCAGCGGCCAGAAGCGGTCGACCTGCGACGGCACCGGCGCCAGGGCGTAGAGGATGCGCCCGTCGTGCTTGCGGTGCAGCTTCAGCGCCAGCGAGAAGCCGAGGTTCGGAATGAACGGGAAAGGGTGGGCCGGATCGATCGCCAGCGGCGTCAGCACCGGGAAGATCCGCTCCAGGAACGTCCTCTCCAGCCGCTCGCGCTCTCCGCGCCGCAGTTCGCCGGGCTCGACCACGACGATCCGTTCGCGGGCCAGCTTGGTCCGCAGCCTGAGCCACTGCTCGCCCTGCGCCTGCATCAGCGCGGCGGCGGCGGCGTTGATCTTGGCGAGCTGCTCGGACGGGGTCAGGCCGTCCTGGCTGACGACGCTGACGCCCTCGCGCACCTGCCCCTTCAGGCCGGCGACGCGGACCATGTAGAACTCGTCGAGGTTGTTGGCCGAGATCGACAGGAAGCGCAGCCGCTCCAGCAGCGGGTGCCGGGCGTTGTCGCACTCCTCCATCACCCGCCGATTGAAGGCCAGCCACGAGATCTCGCGGTTGAAGAACCGCTCGGGCGATTCCAGCAGCGCCTGGTCGATTTCCAGTCCGGAGGCGGCGGGCCGCGGTCGCGCGCCCGGCAGCTCGGCCGAGGCTTCCGTTTCCGCGAGCTCCGGGCTCAGGGCCGATCCGAATTCGGTCGCTGCGTCCGCAGGCGGGGTGTCCATGGCGTTCATGTCCGGGCGATCCTCTCGCCTGCAATAGACCGGTGCAAGCTTCGGAATTGTGACCAGGCCAGGAAAGGCGCCGGGCTATTCGTCCTCGGCGTCCTCGCCGGCCTGCACAAGCAGGTCCCGGGCCAGGGCCTTGGAGATCGGCCGGCGCAGGGCGTCGGCGGTGTCGTCGAGCAGCCCCACGAACGCCTGCGCCCGGCGGGCGGAGCGCTCGATACGCCGCACGAGATAGGGGATCAGGTCCTCGGGCGGGCGGATATTTCGCTCGCGGAAGAACTTCTGCAGCAGGGCCGTGAGCAGAGCGTCGTCCGGCTCCTCCAGCGCCGCCACCGGCAGCGCGTTCAGCCGCGAGCGCAGGTCGGGAAGGGCGGCGGGCCACGCCGCCGGCGGGGTGCGGGCGGTCAGCAGCAGGCTTCCGCCCGGTCGCGCGGCCATGTTGATGAGGTGGAAGAGCAACTCGTCCAGGCCCGGGCGGTCGGCGTCCTCCAGCAGCACCGGCGCGCCCTCCAGCGCGAGCAGGTCGGAGGGGCCGGAATCCGCCGTGACCGTCCGCGCGCCCGCCTTCACCGCCCAGGCGGTGGCCAGGTGGGTCTTGCCTACGCCGGCCGGTCCGACCAGCGCCAGCGCCCCGCCGGGCCAGTTCGGCCATCGGTCGACCAGGCGTACGGCGTCGGCGTTCGATACGGCGACGATGAAATCCTCTCGCCTGAACGGCGCGGGATTATCAAGCTTCAGGCGAAGCTGGGCGGCCAAAGCATTGTACCGACAAGGAGAGAACGGGATTCACCCTAGCCGATCCGAAGGCGCCGGTCGATGGAAAAGCGGTAATAGTCGAGGCGCCGCTTCTATTTCCGCGGCGGCTCCATTGCGGTTTCGTCCGTGGCCGCTGCTTCGGATGCTCAGTCGACGACAGACCTGTTTGCGCGGGCGTGATCAAATCCGCTCAACGAACGGCGATCTTGTGGCGAGCGTCGCCGTTCTATCTACTTAAGGTGGACCAAAGCCGGCGCGGTCACATGCGCGCGGGCCTCTACACTGGCCGAGCCGCGTCGGGCCCTTGGATCGCGGGTGGTGCGGCGGATTTCGTCTTCGTCTTTCTCTTCAAAGGGGGGGCAGAGTATGGACAGTCCGATCCGGCTCATCGCCGCCGCGGCGCTGGCGGGCGCCGTCTCCTGGACAGGCTCTGGGGCGGCTCCTGGCGTTGCCTCGGCGGCCGCAGTCGCGGCGCAGTCCGAGGTGGTCCGCAGCGACCATTACGTCGACGTGAAGTCCACCGCCCCTGGCATGGCGGGCGCGGTGGCGCGAATCTATGTGCGCGAGGTGAAGGCGGTGGGGCAGGCGAAGCCGCGTGGCGTCGTCCTGTTCGTGCATGGGGCGGGCACCCCGGCCGAGGTCTCCTTCGACGTGCCCTATGGAGACTACAGCTGGATGGCCTATCTGGCCCGCGCCGGCTTCGACGTCTTCTCCATGGATATGGAGGGTTATGGCCGTTCCACCCGGCCGCCGCCGATGGACAACGCGTGCAACATCGCGCCCGCCGTGCAGCCCAAGTACGTGCCCAAGCCGCTGGCCGCTCCTTGCGCCGTCGCCTTCAAGGGGCCGGTGACCACCATGGCTTCGGACTGGAACGACATCGCCGCGGTGGTCGACCGCCTTCTGGCGATGCGCGGAGAAAAGCAGCTCTCCATCGTGGCCTGGTCGCAGGGCGGGCCGCGCAGCTTCGGCTATGCGCTCGCCCATCCCGACAAGGTGGCGCGGCTGGTGGTGCTGGCGCCCGCCTACAACCGCGACATGCCGACGAACGCGCCCGACCCGCTGCCTGCGCCGGAGGGGCCGGTGACGGTGCAGTCCGAGGCGGACTTCAAGGCCAATTGGGACCGCCAGGCCCCGTGCCCCGGCCAGTACGAGCCCGCCGCCGCCGCTTTGGTCTGGTCAGAGATGCTGGCCTCCGACCCGGTCGGCGCCGGCTGGGGAACGGGCGTGCGCCGCGCCCCCGCCGTCCCGAGCTGGGGCTTCAACAAGGAAACCGTGGCGAAGCTCAGGACGCCCTACCTGATGGTCGCCGGGGTCCACGACGGCCAGGTCCCGCCCGAACGGGTGCGCCAGCTCTACGAAGACCTGGGTTCGCCCCAGAAGGTGTTCGTCGACCTGGGCTGCGCGTCCCACAACGCCATGTGGGAGAAGAACCACCTCCTGCTGTTCAAGGCCTCGCTGGAATGGCTGACCGCCGGCAAGGTGGAAGGCGTATCCAACGGCGTGGTCCGCCTGGGTTACTGACGCCCGCCGCAGTCCTTCTGGCGAGCCTCCGTCATCAGAATTGACGATGCGCGGCGTCGCCGATCTGTGAATTCTCCCCCGATCCATTGGGGGGATAGGTGTCATGAGCAGTCTTGTGGCGTTCGCCGGCGTCGAGATGCAGGACGTCGATCTCGGCGACCTCGGGTTCGTCAACGGCGGCGCGGCGCAGACCTCGACGGCGACGTTCTTCCGGTTCACCCACACCAACGGCTACGTCCAGGAGTACGACGGGACCGGCTTCACCTACGGGGGCGACGGTTTCCTCTCGGGCGGCGCCATCACCGCCATCCGGCAGATCGTCGACGGCGCGCTGCGGTTCCAGATCACCGGGATTTCGCTCGACGCGGGCAACTTCGCGACCTGGGTGCAGAACGACGACGCGGCCGCCTTCCTGAATGGGGTCTTCGGCGGCGCCGACACCATCATCGGCGCCGACACCATGACCATCGAGCAGGCCGACACGCTGCTCGGCCTGGGCGGCGACGACTGCATCGCCGGACGGAGCGGCGACGACAGCATCGACGGGGGCGACGGCCACGACTCGATCTTCGGCGGCGCTGGCGAGGACACCTTGGTCGGCGGCCTGGGCGACGACAGCATCGGCGCGGGCCCGGCGGGGGACGACCTTCTCGAGGGCGATGCGGGCGACGACACCCTGGTCGGCGGGACCGGCAACGAGAACCTCCTCTTCGGCGGGGCGGGGAACGACCGCCTCGACGGCGGCGACGGCGACGAGGACGCGGTCTCCTACCACGACGCCGGTTCGGCGGTGAGCGTCGACCTGAACCTCGCCACGGCCCAGAACACCGGCGGGGGCGGGACGGACACCATCCTCAACGTCGAGGGCGTGATCGGTTCGGCCTTCGCCGACACCCTGATCGGGAACGCCCAGGACAACCGCTTCCTGGGCCTGGCCGGAGACGACAGCATCGACGGCGGCGGCGGCTTCGACCTCGTCTACTTCTCCACCGACGCGTTCGGCCTGGGCGGCGCGGCGGTGAAGGTCGACCTCAGCTTGAGCGGAGCCCAGAACACGGTCGGCGCCGGGACCAAGACTCTTGCCGGCATCGAAGGGGTCGTCGGCACCAGCTTCGCCGACACCCTGATCGGGAACGCCGGCGACAACGGCTTCGGCGGCGTGGCCGGGAACGACAGTCTCGACGGCGGAGCTGGGTTCGACGTCCTTTCCTTTGGAGAGGGCGACGGGTCGGTCACCGTCAACCTCGGCCTTGCGACGGCCCAGAACACCGGCCGAGGGACCGCCACCATCCTCAACTTCGAGGCGCTCTACGGCAGCGACATGGCCGACACCCTGATCGGGGATTCGAACGCCAATCGGCTCAAGGGCGACCAGGGGGCCGACAGCCTCGTGGGCGGCGGCGGCGCCGACACCCTGATCGGCGATCAGGCCGGCGACACCATCGTCGGCGGCGCGGGCGTCGACGAGTTCCAAGCCGAAGGGGTGGGGGACCTCGCCGGCGACCGGATCGTGGGCTACGAGCTCGGCGAGAAGTTCCGGCTGACGGACCAGGGCCTGACGGCGGCCGCCGACGTGCGGCTGGTTCAGGCCGCCACCACGCAGATCCAGATCGACGGCGACCATAACGGCTCGTTCGAGACGGTCGTGACGCTCACCAGCGCCATCAACGGCGTCATCAGCGTCACCAGCGACGGCGGCGCGAACAACGTCTTCGCCATCGTGGCTGCGCCTCCGCCTCCGGTCGATGACGGAGGCGGCGCGCCTCCGCCCGCTCCGGTGGCCACCGGCGGCGCCGACAACATCGTCGGTGGCGGCGGGAACGACACCCAGGCCGGCGGCGAAGGCAATGATCAGATCCAGGCGGGCGCAGGGGCCGATGCCGTCGACGGCGACCAGGGCGACGACTCCATCGCCGGGGGCGAAGGCGACGACTTCATGCGCGGCGGCGCCGACAACGACACCGTCGACGGCGGCGAAGGCTCGGACATCGTCAACGGCAACCTGGGATCGGACTCCGTCAATGGCGGCGCCGGCGACGACACGGTCTATGGGGGGCAAGGCTCGGACAGCGTGGACGGCGGCGTCGGCGACGACGGCCATGTGAACGGCAACCTGGGCGCCGACATCGTCCACGGCGGCGACGGCTCGGACACGGTCTACGGCGGCAAGGAAAACGACATCGTCTTCGGCGACGCCGGCGACGACCGCCTGTCGGGCGACCTGGGCGACGACGCCCTGTTCGGCGGCGGCGGCGCGGACCGCTTCGCCCTCGGCGTTGGCGGCGGGCACGATTGGATCGGCGACTTCAATGCCGCCGAAGGCGACCGCATCCTGCTCGCGCCGGGTACGACCTATACGCTGGCCAGCTACCTGGGGCAGACGATCCTGGTCTTGGGCGACGGGTCGACGATCGGCTTGGCCGGCGTCTCGGGCTTCGACGCCGGCTGGATCGCGTTCGGCTGACGAAGGAGGCGGGGCCGGGCTCCGCGCCGGCCGCGCCTCGCGTTCGCTTGAGCGGCGAGCAACGTTGACAAAAGTTAAGCTCGCGAGCTTCGTTCGGTTCTGGGGTGGGGGCCTCGGAATGAACGACGCGATCGCGGCCATCTATGAAGCCGCGACTGGGGAGGAAGCTTTCGGAGAACTGCCTGGCCTGATCGCCAGGGCTGTGGGCGCGCGTTCGGCCGTGATCCACCAATTCTCGCCCGACGGCGTCGTCGAGGACATGAGCTTCAACTACTGGTCGGGCGAGCAGGTGGGGCTCTACCTGGAAACCGGCATGCACCGCCACGACGTGTGGCGGATAACGGGCGATCGGCTGGGCATCAAGGGCCGGGCCGGGAACGTGGGCGATTACCTGAAGCTCGACGAATTCCTCAATTCGATCTTCTACAACGAGTATTTCCGCGTGATGGGCGACGACACCGTCCATTGCCTGGGCGCGCAATTCGACGCCGGAGGGGCGCTGGCCACCATCGGCCTGCATCGCGGCCTCGGAGCCGCAGAGTTCACCAAAGACGATGTGGCCTGGCTCGATCCCCTGGTGCCGCATCTGGCCCGCGCGATGGAGGTCCGCCGGCAGATCGGCGCGGCGGTGAGGCGGGCCGCCCTGGCGGAGGCCGCGCTGGACGCCTCGCAGGACGCGATCCTGATCCTCGATGTAGAAGGCGAGCCGCATTTCGCCAACGGCGCGGCGCGCGCCCTGCTGGCGTCCGGGCGCGGCGTAGCCCTGCGCAGGGGCGGCGTGAGATTCGATTCCGGGCCTGCACAGCGCCGATTCGTCCGGGCCGTCGCCGAGGCATGCGCGCGGCGCGGCGCGAACGGGGCGAGCCTTGCGGCGCCGAGGCCGCGGGGCGCGCCGCTGCGGGTGCTGGTGACGCCGCTGTCCGCGGACGGAGCGACCCGCGCCCTGGTGACGATCAGCGACCCGGACGCGTTCGATCCGCGACTGGCCGGCAGGCTCGCCGCGGTCTACGGCCTGACCGAGGCCGCGGCCGACGTGACGGCGGCGCTCGCCCGCGGGCGGTCGCCGATGGAGATCGCCGCCGCCCGCGGCGTCAGCCTGGCCACGGTCCGCACCCAGGTGCGCCAGGCGCTGGAGCGGACCGACGCGCGCAGCATCGCCGACCTCGCCGCCCTGGCCGCCTCCATGCCTCGCGTGGACTAGGTGTCAGGTCTCAACGTTGGCCGAGCTGCTGGTTTCGGGCCTGGTTGACCGCGCGGCGGACGCCCCATGCGGCGCTGCCGCGGGCCGCCGCCTGGCACGAGGGCAGCACGGCGGTGTTCTGGGCCCGCTCTTCGGGCTCTCCCAGCCGCTTGCAAAGATCGTTGGCTGCGGTCGCCACGCGCTGCTGAAGGGCGCGCACCCCCGCATCCGTCCTCAGGTCCAGGTCGCGGAAGCTGACCGGCATCGACAGTTCCGCCGGTTCCCCGGGGCGGAAGCGCTGGCCGTAGACGACGACCCCGGCGGCCGTCGCGGCGCCCGGCGCTGGGGGGGCGGCGGCTTCGGCGGCGGAAGCGAACGCTGCACTGCACGTCAGGCTGATCGCAATCAGCGCTGCAGACCCGATGGTTCTGGTCATTGGCGGCCTCCCACTTTGCCGTAGCCAACGACTCGGGAGGCGGCCTTATTGTTCCGCATCCGGCAGTCGGGCGACAGGGGCGGGCAGGCGTGATAGCGTCCAGTCCAGCTATCGAGAGCACGCCATATGCCGGATGCGAGAGCCCTGAAGAACTCGAGGCATTTGAGTTCGTGGAGAGCCTGGCAAGAACAGGCTTCGCGGCGGTCCGGCTTCGCTGCGGTCCTCGTGGGCGTCTTTCCGCTGCTGACGCTCGCCTTCGTCGTCTTCGCCAGCCTTCATCGACGCGGCGGGAGCCCTGTGGTCTTCACCGGCCTGAGCCTTCACCTGGCGACGGTCTTCGCGCTGGCGGTTTTCGCGATGCTGCGGCTGAACGCCTGGCGACGGGCCCATCCGTGGACGCCCCCGTCCTAGAGCCGCTCCCTTCCCGGAGCCGCTTCCGGCGGCCGTCGCCTTGACAAGGCGCAGGGGCCATGCGCCCTTCCGCCCCTTCCAAAACGGCCTGGCCGGCGGCGCTGTCTACGCCTGACCGGCCCACGAGAGACTGCACACATGCACGCCTACCGTACCCACACCTGCGGCGCGCTCCGCGCCTCCGACGCCGGTTCGACCGCGCGCCTGTCCGGCTGGATCCACCGCAAGCGCGACCACGGCGGCCTGCTGTTCATCGACCTGCGCGACCACTACGGCCTGACCCAGCTCGTCCTGTCGCCCGAGAGCCCCGGCTTCCAGGTCGCCGAGCGCCTGCGCGCCGAGAGCGTCATCCGCATCGACGGCGAGGTGGTGCCGCGCACGCCCGAGACGGTGAACCCCAACCTGCCCACCGGCGAGATCGAGGTGCGCGTGCGCGCGCTCGAGGTGCTGTCGGATGCGGCCGAGTTGCCCGTGCCGGTGTTCGGCGAGCCGGACTATCCCGAGGAACTCCGCCTCAAGTACCGCTATCTGGACCTGCGGCGCGACACCCTGCACCGCAACATCCTGCTGCGCTCGCAGATCATCTCCAGCCTGCGCCGGCGGATGATCGACCAGGGCTTCGTCGAGTTCCAGACCCCGATCCTGACCGCCTCGTCGCCGGAAGGCGCCCGCGACTTCCTGGTGCCCTCGCGGCTGCATCCGGGCGAGTTCTACGCGCTGCCCCAGGCGCCGCAGCAGTTCAAGCAGCTGCTGATGGTCTCGGGCTTCGACCGCTACTTCCAGATCGCGCCTTGCTTCCGCGACGAGGACGCCCGCGCCGACCGCTCTCCCGGCGAGTTCTACCAGCTCGACGTCGAGATGAGCTTCGTGACCCAGGAGGACGTCTTCGGCGCCATCGAGCCGGTCATGCGCGGCGTGTTCGAGGAGTTCGCCGAGGGCCGCACGGTGGCCCCGGGCGCCTTCCCGCGCATCCCCTTCCGCGAATCGATCGCCAAGTACGGCACCGACAAGCCGGATCTGCGCAACCCGATCGAGATGCAGGACGTCTCCGAGCACTTCCGCGGCGGCGGCTTCGGCGTGTTCGCCGGCATCCTGGACAAGAGCCCCAAGAACGCCATCTGGGCGATCCCTGCGCCGGGCGGCGGCAGCCGCGCCTTCTGCGACCGGATGAACGACTGGGCCAAGGGCGAGGGCCAGCCGGGCCTGGCCTACATCTTCTGGCGCGAGGGCGAGGACGGCGGCGCCGGGCCCGTCGCCAAGAACATCGGTCCCGAGCGCACCGAGGCGATCCGCGCCCAGCTGGGCCTGAAAGTCGGCGACGCGGTGTTCTTCGCCGCGGGCGACCCGTCCGCCTTCTACAAGTTCGCGGGCCTGGCCCGCACCCGGGTCGGGACCGAGCTTGGCCTCGTGGAAGACGGCGTGTTCAAGTTCTGCTGGATCGTCGACTTCCCGATGTTCGAGTTCAACGAGGACGAGAAGAAGGTCGACTTCAGCCACAACCCGTTCTCGATGCCGCAGGGGGGGATGGAGGCGCTGACCTCGAAGGACCCGCTCGACATCCTGGCCTACCAGTACGACATCGTCTGCAACGGCGTGGAGCTGTCGTCGGGCGCGATCCGGAACCACCGGCCGGACATCATGCTCAAGGCGTTCGAGATCGCCGGCTACGGACCGGAGGTGGTCGAGGACAAGTTCGGCGGCATGCTGAACGCCTTCCGCTACGGCGCCCCGCCCCACGGCGGCATCGCGCCGGGCGTGGACCGCATCGTCATGCTGCTGGCCGGCGCCTCGAACATCCGCGAGGTCATCGCCTTCCCGCTGAACCAGCAGGCTCGCGACCTGATGATGAACGCACCCTCGCCGGTGGCCGACCGCCAGCTCAAGGAGCTGCACATCCGCATCGTGCCGCCGATCAAGGTGTGACGCTCTCCTCTCCCCGGCGGGGAGAGGAAGGGGCCCAGGCGGAGCCTGGGAAGGTGAGGGGGCCGCCGAAGGCGAACCAAGAATTCTAGCGGCCCCCGCGGCTCCCCCTCACCTGGAGCGGCTGGCGCCGCTTTCGACCGCTCCCCCTGGGGAGAGGTGATCCTCAGAACGGCGAGGCGCTCACCGTCCAGCCGACCCAGCGGCCGCAGATCACCACGCCGATCCAGAAGGCCAGCGACAGCAGGCCCGCGATCTTGGCCGCCGGCGGCGTGGCGACCGCCGTGTTCCAGCGCCGCACGCCGCGCCAGGCGAACAGGTGGAACACCAGCATGTTGGCGCCCGCCGCCAGCATCAGCGCCATCTTCAGCTGGAACTGCAGGTTCGAGGCGTAGGCGCCGGCCTGGCCGGTGAAAAGCGCTCCGCCGGTGATGACCGCCACGAGGAAGGCGACCCAGGTCCAGGGCAGCACCTCGTTCGAGACCTTGGTCACGGCATGGCTGCGGCTGGAAAGCCCGATCAGCCGCAGGTCGAGGAAGGCGATCGAACCGACCACCAGCATGATGGCGATCACATGCGCCGCCTCCAGTCCCGGGAAGGCGTAGGGGTTCTCGCGCACGAAGGCGGCGAGGCCGGTCTCCTCGACCGCGGCGAGCATGTCCGAAAGGGCCATGAGTTTGCGCTCCCGGGGCTCAGTAGGCGGGGACGAAGAAGGTCGAGGAATAGGCGAGCCAGCGCCCGGCGCAGACCGTGGCCAGCCAAAGCAGGAAGCACAGGGGCGCGATCAGCCGCGTCAAGGTCCGGCGTCCCGCCGTCAGCTCCCAGAAGGCGGCGTTGGCCGACAGCGCCTGCTGCAGGACCAGCGTCAGTACGACGGCGCCGAGCAGCGTCGCGGCCTTGACCGCGAACATCGGATTGTCGAGCCCGCGCCGGCCCGCGCCGGTCAGCAGGATCAGCCCGGTGGCGAACACCACCACGAGCGAGCCCCAGATCCAGGGGGCGAAGCGCTTGACCATGGCGGTCGCGGGCTCGCTGCGTCCGGCCAGGCCCATCAGCCGCATGGTGATCATGCCGACAGAGAACAGCACCAGCGCGATGGCCAGGATGTGGAAGGACTCCAGCAGCGCCTTGAACGGCACGGAATCCCGCACCCACTCCGCGAGCGTGGTCTCCCCGAGCCACGCCTGAACGTCATGCAGCATCCGCGCCTCCCCCGCGTCCACCGAAGCACTGGTCTAGCGAGCGTCGGGTCGCGGCAGATTGCAAGTCTGCAACAGCAGACGCATCCTGATTATCGGCAGGCGCGAATCCGCAGGCCGCGCGGCAGGCGGGTCGCCTCGTCGCCGCAGGCGCCGTCGAGCTGGCGCTGGGTCAGCCCTGCGGCGCGGTCCATTTCCGCCCCGGAGAAGTTCGCGCCCGTCAGCGTGGCGCCGGCGAAGTTCGCCCCCTGCAGGTAGGCCCCGACGAAGCTGGCGTTGGTCAGGTCCGCGCCCGCGAAGCTGGCGGCGGAGAAGACGCCGCCATAGGCGTTCACGTCGCGCAGATCGGCGCGGGCGAAGCTGGTCCGGTTCATCACCGCGGTCGACAGGTCGGCCTGGCGCAGCCGGGCGCGTGAGAAGTTGCGCCCCTTCAGTTCGCGGTTGGCGAAGTCGGCCTGGAACAGGTTGCATCCGGGGCAGTTCGCGCCCGCGGCCGCGCTGCGGATCTGGGCCGCGTTCTGGGCCGCGGCAGGGCCGGCGAGGGCGAGGACGGCCAAGGCCGCGATCGGCAGGCGTTTCATCGGCGCGCTCCGGTTCGGATGCGCGGAGCCTAGGCGCCAGGTGTTGGGATTTGGTGAGCGCAGCGCCCCGGGAGCCGAATCGGCGGTCCGGAGCAGGGAGGGGAGTCTCGGCCAAGCAGTCGCAACCTGGCCGCCTCCGGCCGGCTGCCGCCGCGGCGCAGATTTGGACGCCGTTCCGAATATCAGGCGAAACCGGTCATGCGTATGCTCAGGTATTGATCGCGTATTTCAGCCTTATCTGCATCGATCCGTGTCGAGAGAAAGTCATTTATCCATTTCGGCGCGACTTGTGGTGTTCGTCTGACCGATGTTCGCGATCTATACATAAGGCGGGCGCCGCGCCCGGCCTGGATGCGGGGGCTGCTCGCCCCCTGGGTGTCGTAAATCGTGCAAAAAAATTTGCAGGAGTCCTGGCGCGGGGCGTCGGAATTTAAGTGATAAATATCATCGACTTATGGCCAAATCCGCTCCGCTTTTCGTCAATCCGTATACGGATCGAGTCGCCATTTCACCGAAAGTTATCCACAGGGCTGTCACGTGAACTTCACAATCGCCGAAACGCGCGTAGCATTCCGTCAAACGGGCCGCTCCGCCGGCTCTTGGAGGAAACGAAAATGCGTCTTGTGCTGTTTGCCGCCGCCGCCCTGACCGCCTCGGCGGGGATCGCCCTCGCGGACCAGCCGGTCGGCGAGGCCGCCGCAAAAGGGGGCCGTCAGGTCTTCGTCTGCCAGCCGTCTTCCGAAGCGAACGGGAGCTGGGTTCGCGAATGCGCCGCCCAGTCCGGCGCTTCCCGCCTCGCCGCGGCCGACCGGCCGGCCGTGACCCGTCGGGTGTTCGTCTGCGACCGCTCGGCGCAGACCCGCAGGAACTGGATCCGGGAGTATGGCGAGATGACCTTCGTCACCGCCGACGAACTCACCCGAGCCGAGGCCGCCAACGAGGGCTGGACCGTTCCCCGCTGCATGACCGGCGCCGAGGCGCGGCGGTTCGCGAAGGACCGCCCCGAGACCGCGACGGCGGCGCGCGCCATCGACCTCGCCGACGGCCAGTAGCCTCGCCGCGTCGGCCTCGCCCAGGGCCCGCCGCGTTGCGCAGGGGGCCTTGGGCGAAAGTCGCATTTGTCCCGCAGCGTCAAAAAGCCTAGCGTCTGAGCTCCAACTCGGAGCCCACGCATGATGAGATCCTACGCCGCCGCTGCGGTCGCCCTGAGCTTGCTGGCCGGCGCGGCGCAAGCGGCCCAACCCGCCGGGTTGCCGGGCAGCGCCTCCACCGCCGCGGCGCAGGCGGGAACCTACATGGCCGACCCGAACCACACCCAGGTCATCTGGCGCGTGAACCACATGGGCTTCTCGCCCCTGTCGGGCATGTTCGGCCAGATCACCGGCACGCTGCAGCTCGATCCGGCCCGCCCGGCGGCCTCGACGGTGCAGATGGATATCCCGGTGTCGGGGCTGGTGGTGACTTCGCCCGCTTTCAACCAGCACCTGCGGACCCCCGATCTGTTCGACGAGGCCAAGTTCCCGACCGCCCGCTTCGTGTCGAAATCGGTCCAGGCCAACGGCCAGCAGGCGACCATCACCGGGGACCTGACGATGCACGGCGTGACCAAACCGGTGACGCTCCAGGCCCGCTTCTTCGGCGCAGGCGTCAATCCCCAGAACAAGAAGCAGACCGTCGGCTTCACGGCCACGGCCAAGCTGAAGCGCAGCGACTGGGGCCTGGGCTTCGCCGTGCCCGTCGTGGCCGACGAGGTCGAGCTCCTGATCGCGGCCGCCTTCGAGAAGTAGGCGGAGCCAGCCTGATCCGGGCTCCTCGGACCCACGCTCCCCCGCTTGCGGGGGAGCTGTCGTGGAAGCCGACCGAGGGGGCTTTGCAGCCGCGACGGTCGAAGGCCCCCTCCAAGCGCCTTCGCCGCCCGCCTCCCCCGTCCTCTTCGGGACAGGGGAGGGCGGGTCCGGTGGATCGACCTTGGCCGTCGGCCGTTTCATGAGTCAGGCGCAGGCGCGCCGTCGGTCGCCGGGGCCCAGGCTGCCCGATGAAGGAGAAGGAACTTCGGCTCGCTCTCGTCTGCTACGGCGGCGTCTCGTTGGCCGTCTACGAGCACGGCGTCACGAAGGAGATCTTGAAGCTCGTCCGGGCCTCCAAGGCTTATCACAGCGCGCCCGGCGCCGCCGAAAAGCGGTCGCCCGGCTACACCTTCGAGGCTCTCGCCGGCAGCGATCCCGAACACTCGACCGAGACCGTCTACTTCGACCTGCTCAAGGCGCTGGGCGCCAGTCTCGATCTGCGCGTCATCGTCGACGTGGTGGCCGGCTCGTCCGCCGGTGGACTGAACAGCATCGCGCTCGCCCGTGCCCTGGCCCACGACCTAAGCCTCGCCCCGCTCACCGCCATGTGGCTCGAGGAGGCCGACATGCGCCGGCTCCTCGCGCCCGAGGCCAAGGCGCGCGCCTGGAGCAAATGGTACTTCAGGCCGCTGATGACCCCGCTGCTGTGGGGATTGCGGCGGGAGGGCCTGATCCCCTCCACCATGGACGAGGAAAGCCGGAGCGCGGTCTCGACCTTCGTCCGCTCCCGCTGGTTCAAGCCGCCGCTCGACGGGCGGCGCCTCTCGACCCTGCTGCTCGACGCCCTGCACGCCATGGGGCCCGCGGCGGCCGGCTCGGCCTCGCTGCTGCCGGCAGGGCAGCGGCTGGACCTGCTGGTCACGGTGACCGACTTCCACGGCTCGGAGCGGAGCATCTTCATCCACGATCCGCCCGTGGTGAAGGAGCGCGAGCACCGGCATATCCTGAGGTTCGCGTTCGAGCGGCCGCAGGCGGGCGCCGGCGCGAGCGACTTCGAAGCCGACAACGCGCCCTCGCTGGCCTTCGCCGGGCGCGCCACGGCCTCCTATCCGGGCGCCTTCCCCCCGGCCCAACTCGCCGAGATGGACGCCGTGCTCGCCGAACGGGGAGAGTTCTGGCCGACGCGCCGCGCCTTCCTCGAAGCCAACTTCCGCCACTACAGGGAGGAGGGGATCGACCCGGAGAACGCCATCCTCCTGGACGGCAGCGTCCTCAACAACAAGCCGGTGTTCGCCGCCATCGAAGCGATGCGGACTCATCGCGCCTTCCGCGAGGTGGACCGGAGGCTGGTCTATGTCGATCCGCACGTGCGGCGGACGCGGGCGCGACGGCGCGGGCGCCCGCCCGGGTTCTTCCGCACCCTGCGCGGCGCCCTGTCCGACCTGCCGCGGCAGGAGCCGATCTATCAGGAGCTGATCGACATCGATGCGGTGAACGCCCGCGTCGGCCGGATCCGCGCCGCGCTGGCGGCCGCCCGGCCGCACGTCGTGGCCCTGGTGGAGCGGGCGACCCGCGGCCGCCTGCGGGAAAAGGTGCGGCCGGAGGATCTTCGGCGCTGGCGGCTCCAGTCGGGCAACATGCTCCCGGGCCTGATCTACGACCCCTGGGTGGCCCTGGTGCTGAACGAGGGGATCGATTTCATCGCCGACCTGGTCGCCGACGTCTGCAACCATGCGCGCGGCTCGCAGGAGGAGCGCGCGGTCCGTCGCCTGGTGGCGACATGGGCGCAGGCGCGCGGGATATTCGCCGGCCGCTATCGCGTGCCGTCCAGCGTCGGCGCCGAGGCCCAGTTGCCGCCGTTCGCCAGCTTCATCGTCAGCTTCGGCGTGCGATACCGCCGCCGCCGGCTGACCTTCGTCATCCAGGCCGTCAACGACCTCTACGCCCGCACCTCCGAGCCGCAGTTCGCCGCCGTCACCTCCGAGGCCCTCGATCTCCTGAAGCGCCGCCTCTACCGCAGCCTGGACGCGCTGCGCGCCTATGACGGCGTGGCGTTCCTGAGCAGCGACCTGGTCGGACGGATCCGGTCGCTCTTCCAGGGAACGCGCGGCGCAGGGGAGGAGGGCGAGCCGCTGGACGAAGCGTTCCTTCGAGCCCGCGGGGCCGAGATCGACTCCGTCTTCGGCCAGCTCAGCCGGGAATGCGACCTCGTCGGCGCCAACGAGGAGGTGGACGCGGTGCTGGCCTCGCCGGCCGTGTGGGCGCTCGGACCCGAGGCCCAGCGCGAGGTGCTGCTGAGCTACGTCGGGTTCGTCCTGTGGGATGCGATCCTGCTGCCGATGAGCGACGGCCTGGTGCTGGAGGCCGGCAGCCTGGATGCGGTGCTCGTCGACCGGATCAGCCCGGAGGACGCGACCGCCTTCGGTCCCGACATCGAGGGGCCGCTGCTGATGGGCGGTTCGTTCGCCGGCTTCGGCGGCTTCCTAAGCCGCGCCGTGCGCGAGAACGACTACCTTTGGGGCCGGCTGCACGCGGTCGACCGGCTGATCGACATCGTCGCGAGCGCCGCCGAGACCGACATCCGAACCGCCGGCGTCGACATCCAGGCGTTCAAGAAGCGCGCCTTCCAGCTCGTCCTCGACGCCGAGGCGCCGCGGCTGACCCGGATCGAGGATCTGGTGGCCCGGCTTCGGGAGGTGCTCGCGAAACTGTAGGCCGGCGGGCGTCTCGACCAAGCATCCGGAGCCGCTCCCGCATTGCGAAGGCGGCGACGACGATCTTGACCACGATCAGCGTCTCGAGCAGGACCGCGGCCGAACGGACGCGGAGCTGGACCTGTGTTTCGGGGACGTGCGCCATGGCGGTCACCCGCACCGAGCCTCCTCCCTCGATATGGGGACGGGACCGCCCGCCCGCCATCTGCGCACGCCGCCCGGACGCCGGTTCAGGCCAGGTCGAAGCGGTCGG
>Ga0164243_10006997_pt1 | contig 16944 bp, 11 predicted proteins | sample OricompcompostOP_FD_108781 | JGI IMG/M metagenome (GOLD analysis project Ga0164243, IMG submission 108781) | Organic Plus compost microbial communities from Emeryville, California, USA - Original compost - Organic plus compost (OP) | ecosystem: Engineered > Solid waste > Mixed feedstock >... | reverse complement strand
TTGGTGCGGACTTCGGTGCGGGCTTCTTCGGCGGCTTCGGTCCAGGTGGTTTCGGTGGTGTGGGTGAGGATCGAGTCGGCCAGGGCCTCGGGGTCGGGGTGGACCCAGCGGGGGCGGTAGATGCGGTCGGCGCCGGGCCAGTTCAGGAGGGCGGGGACGGCGCCGGAGGCCATGCCTTCGGCGGGGGCCAGGTGGAAGCTCTCGTCGTCGCTGGTGGACAGGACGAAGCCGACGCGGCGCAGCCAGTTCGCGACGTCGGCGCCGTACGGGTCGAAGACGACGCCGCCGGACAGCTCACCGCGGATGCGGCGCAGCGCGGCCGTGTAGTGGGCCTGCTCCTCTTCCTTCTTCCAGATCCACCAGTACTCCCACGGCAGCTTCGACTTGACCCGCAGGGTGTACCGCGGATCCCGGCGGCGCAGCGCGGCCAGGACGTCCAGGCCGAGGTCGAGGCGCTTGCGGGACGGCGCGATGCCGATCATGCCGAGCTGGAACCGCGCGCCGGGCAGCTTCGGCCGGTCGAGCTGGTCCACGTCGACCCAGTTCGGCACGGTCATGATCTTGTCGGCCGGCCAGCCCGTACGCTCCCGGGTCAGCTCGGAGTAGTGGTCGCTGACGCAGATGACCCGGTCGACCTTGTCGATGTCCAGCGCGGCCGGCCAGTCCGCGTACAGCTCGAAGCGGTGCAGCCGGACCAGCAGCCGCTGGCCGGGCCGCTTGTGCCGGGCGTACCAGATCGCGTTCGGACCGCACCACTCGCACACGACCACGTCGGCCCACTCCACCGCCGCGCGGCTCTCCGCCTCGTCGTGGGAGTTCAGCCCGCTCCACTCGTCGAGGCGCACCTCAAGGCCGGGCACCTCGCGCAGGTGGTCCAGCAGGCGGGTGAGGAACTTCAGGTCGTGCCCGGCCACCACGACGCGGGTCGGCCGGTCCGTGGCACCGACGGGTGTGGGCAGGGCGAGGCTCAGGTAGCCGCGGAGCCGCTCGGCCGCCCGGTCCAGCGCGAACCCGCGCGCGGCCGCGTGGCAGCGCTCGGCGGCCAGCCGGTACGTCTCCGGGTCGCGCGCGGCCACCTCGAGCACATCGGCTACGGCGCTCTCACCGTCCCCCGCGTACAGCGGGTAGTCCACGCCGAGCAGCCGCTCGTGCATCGGCGTGCGGTTCAGGACGACCGGCAGGCCGAGCGCGCCGAACTCCAGCACCTTCGTGGACAGCTCCAGGCTGGCGTCCAGGTCCGGGTGCCGCCAGCCCAGGCCGACGTCCGCGCCGGACGCGATCGCCATCGCCTCCTCGCGGGACACGCCGCCGTGCCAGATCACCCCGGCCGAGGAGTCAAGCGCCTTGCGCATGCGGCCCGCGTACTCGGGATCCGAAGGCTCGTCGTGGATCTTGTCGCCGACCATGTGCAGCTCGCACGGCACGTCGCGGTCGCCGAGCCGGCGCGGCAGGTCGCACATCTCGTAGGTGTTCCAGCGCGCCGCGAACTTGCCGGAGTACACCAGCCGCAGCGTCGTGCCGGGCTCCGTACGCGGTGCGACCTCGACGTCCGGTACGACCGGCGGGAACAGCACGCACTTGCCGCAGACCTCCGGGACGGTCTGCTCCAGGAAGCCGCGCAGCTCCTCGGTCTGGCACAGCAGCAGGCGGGACGCCGCCGCGATCGTGGTCAGCTCGGCCACCGCGCGGTCGTCCATGCGCCCGACGGACTGCGGGAAGTCGGTGAGGTAGGTCCACAGCCGCCCGGCGAACTCCGGGTCCTCGGCCAGCGCCACGGCGACGCGGCGGCCGCGCACCACGACGAGGTCGTGCCGCTTCCCGGCGTCCACCTCGCGCAGCGCCCGGCGGGCCTGGTCGGGCGTCAGGGCGGGGCTGGCGTCGGACAGCAGGCGTTCCTCGTGCGTACGGCGCACGGTGACGCCGGGCAGCGCGTCCAGCGGGTCGATGAGCCGGGACGTGCGGACCGGCGCCTTGAGGACCAGCGTCACCTCGCACCCGGCCGCGGCCAGCGCCTGGGTGACGGACTGGGCCCAGACCGCGGAGCCGTCGATGAGGTTGAGGTCCACGTCGCCGTAGACGAGGGCGCGATGGGCCACCGATGTTCCTTTCGTGGTCACGGACGGGGAAGCGTGAGGAGGCGGGCGCCGTGCCGGGTCAGCCAGCCGCCGGCCGGGTCGCCGGACGCGGCCAGCGCGGCGGGCCAGCATCGGGGTGATGGCCTCGGCGTACGCGGGGGCGTCGATGTCGGCGTACCCCACCGCGTCGGCGCCGGCGTACTCGGCGGCGCACAGCAGGTCGTCGAGGTGCTGCGCGTCCTCGTACGCGACCCAGGCGGTGCCGGACGGTTCGGCCCGGTCACCGCGGTTGAGCACGGTCACCTTGCGGCCGGCGAGCGCGTCGGCGGCCGCCTCGGCGGCCCCGGCCTCGCTCAGCAGCGCGGCCAGGCGGGCCGGGGTGGCGTACCGGGCGAAGACGTCGCGCAGCGCCGCGCGCACCTCCGCGTACGGCCGGTCGGCGTCCAGCGCGGCGGCCTGCTTGACGAGCTGGTCGGCGTCGGACGCGACGATCACGTGCGGCCGCAGGTCCTCCGGAACGGCGGACTCCGGCGCCACCACCCAGGCGCCGCAGGCCAGGCCCTCGACGACGGCGGCCGTCGTGCCGGCGATCACCGTACGGTGCCCGCGCAGCACGGCGGCGCGCTCCGCGGGCGACGGGGCGTCGGCGGCGACGGGGTCGCGCAGGGCCGCGAGCAGCTCCGTACGCAGGCGCCGGGACGTCAGCGGGGCGCGCGGGTCGTCGGGCCAGGCGAGGGCGTGCGCGGTGGCGCGCGGGCCCGGCGCCATCGGGTGGAAGACGCGCAGGTCGACGCCGACGTCGCCGTCGGTGACGACGTCCCAGGCGAGGCGGCGCAGCGGCGGCGGGCAGTCGGTGCCGGCCAGCAGCATGCGCGGCCCGACGCCGCGCAGCGCGTCGGCCAGCCGGGCCTCCAGGTCGACGGCCGCCGCGTCGCCCAGCCCGAACCAGGCGCCCCCGGTGGCCGCCGCGGCCTGCACGATGACCAGGTCCGGCTGGGTACGGGCGAGGATCGGCCCGGCGTTGTGCGGCAGCAGCGGCAGCACGTCGGCGACCGAGGCCAGGGCGTCGGCGGCGGGCCCGGTGAGCACGCCGGCGACCAGCGGGCGGGCCGGCGTCGGGCCGCCGACCAGCAGGCGCTCCTCCTCGTACACGGCCGGGCCGGCCGAACGGATGACCGGCGCCCCGGACGTACGGGCGGAGCGGCGGCGCCACAGCCGGTACAGGTCGCGCGGCAGCGCCGGTACGCGGCGAGCCGGGTGGCGGGCAGCGTTCGCCAGCATCTGGCCGACGCGCAGCGCGGTGGAGTTCTCCAGGCTGGCCAGCCGGGCCTCCGCGCGCCGCAGCCGGGCCTCGGCGACGCTCAGCCGGCGCTGCGCGGCCCGCAGCCGCGCGGTGTCGGCAGTGTCCGCGGTGTCCGGTGCGGCAATGTCCGGACCGGCGTCGGGCTCGGCCGAGATGTCGACCGGGATCTCATCGGGCACGTGGTCTTCCGTTCCTAAGGCGCTTCGGTGAGGATGCGGGCGATCCGCGGGCCGGCGTGGCCGTCCCACAGCGGCGGGCCGTCGTGCCGCGGCGGCAGGCCCTCGGTGAGGATCTTGGTGGCGTTCGGCACCAGGTCGTCCGGGGTGACCAGGCGGTTCGTGCCGTGCGTGATGGTGATCGGCCGCTCGGTGTTGGGCCGCAGGGTGAGGCACGGCACGTCGAGCATCGTGGTCTCCTCCTGCACGCCGCCGGAGTCGGTGACGACCAGCGCGGCGCCGCGCACCAGGCTGACGAACTCCACGTACGGCAGGGGTTCGCGTACGTGCACGCACGGGTGCCGGGCCAGGCCGGCCGACTCCAGCGTGGGCCGGCTGCGCGGGTGCACCGGGACCACCACGTGCGCCAGCTCGGCCAGCTCGTGCAGCCGGTTGACCAGGCCGATCGCGGTACGCGGGTCGTCGACGTTGGCCGGCCGGTGCAGCGTGGCCAGCACGTACCGCTCGGGCAGTGCGTGCGTGCGGCGCGCCTCCTCGACGTCGAACGCGTCGAGGTGGGCGAGCAGCGTGTCGATCATGGGGTTGCCGACCAGGTGCGCGTCGGTCACCGGGATGCCCTCGCGGGCCAGGTTGCCGATGGCCTCGGGGCTGGTGACGAAGTGCAGGGACGCGAGCTGGTCGGTGAGCCGGCGGTTGATCTCCTCGGGCATCGTCTCGTCGAAGCTGCGCAGGCCGGACTCGACGTGCGCCACGGGCACGTTCAGCTTGGCCGCGGCCAGGGCGGCGGCGAGGGTCGAGTTCACGTCGCCGTACACGATGACGAGGTCAGGTGAATGTCGGATGAACTGTTCCTCCAGGGCGGCGAGCAGCGCACCGGTCTGCGCACCGTGCGACCCCGAACCGATGCCAAGGTCCACGTCCGGGCGGGGCAGGCCCAGCTCGGCGAAGAAGACGGCGGACATCTTCTCGTCGTAGTGCTGCCCCGTGTGGATGATCCGCTGCTCGTGCTCGCGTTCGGCGAGTGCCTGCACGACGGGCGCGGCCTTGACGAAGTTGGGCCGCGCGCCCACGACGTGCGCGATGGACGCGTACGGCTGGCTCACTCAGTTCCCCTTCCGTTCACTGTCACTGCCTAGAGTCCGGCGCCATGCGCCTGGCCAGGACCATTACCTACGCTTCCGGGGTCGCGGTGCGCCGCTACCTGCGCCCCGCGCCGGACGCCGCGCCCGCCGACCTGTCCGCCGTACGGGCGGGGCCTCCGGAGCCGCCGGGGCCGCCGCCCGGGTGGCGGCCGGTGCCCGGCCGCGTGCTGCATGTGGTGACCAACGCGCTGCCGGAGCGCAACGCCGGTTACACCGTGCGGACGCACCGCATCGTCTCCGCGCAGCGGGCCATCGGCCTCGACGCGCACGTGGTGACGCGGGCCGGGTTCCCCGTCGCGCAGGGCCGTCCGGACGCCCGCCGCGTGCGCCGGTACGACGGCGTGCCGTACCACCGGCTGCTGCCGTGGTGGCCGCACCGCGACCCGGGCGGCGCGCTGGCCGCCGGCGCCCGGCACCTGGCGCGGCTCGTCCGCGAGCTGCGCCCCTCCGTGCTGCACGCGGCCACCGACCACCACAACGGGCAGGTGGCGCTGGCCGCCGGACGCCGGTACGGCATCCCGGTCGTCTACGAGGTCCGCGGCTTCCTTGAGGAGTCGTGGCTGGCGCACGACCCGGCGCGCACCCGCGACGACCCGCACTTTCGTACCGCCCGCGAGCTGGAGACCCGCTGCATGCGGGAGGCCGACCTGGTGATCACGCTGGGCGCGGCCATGCGCGAGGAGATCATCGGCCGCGGCGTCGCCCCGGACCGCGTGGTGGTCGTGCCGAACGGCATCGACGAGGAGTTCCTCGAACCGCTGCCGGACCGCGGCCCGCTGCGCGCCGCGTACGGGTTCACCGACGACGAGCTCGTCGTCGGCACCACCTCCAGCTTCTACCGGTTCGAGGGCCTGGACCTGCTCATCGAGGCGGTGGCCGACCTGCGCGCCCGGGACGTGCCGGTACGGGCGCTGCTGGTCGGGGACGGGCCGGAGCGGGCGGCGCTGCGCCGCCGGGCGCGCGAGCTCGGCGTGGAGGACGTCACGTACTTCACCGGGCGGGTGCCCGCCTCGCAGGTCCGTCAGTATCACGCGATCCTCGATGTCTTCGTGGTGCCGCGCCGGAATGAACGCGTCTGTCAATTGGTGACGCCGTTGAAACCCATCGAGGCGATGGCAGGCGGCCTCCCCGTCATAGCAAGTGATGTCAAAGCTCTTCGAGAAATCGTCGAACCGCAGATGACGTCAACGTTAATTCCCCCCGAAGACTCGGCGGCACTGGCGAAATGCCTGGCCATGCTGGCATACGCTCCCGAGCGGGGCCGGGAAATCGGCCGTCGCGCACGCCAGAGAATCAGCAGGGACAACACCTGGGTGGCGAATGCGCGACGGTACCGGTCCGCGTACGAATTCCTGTCGAAATAAGCTGACCGCCGTTTTACGGCGGGGCGGGAGGAGCCCGCTTTGAGTTTCGATCTCGTGGTGATCGGCCTTGGGTATGTCGGGCTGCCGCTGGTACGCGAAGCGAGCCGGGTCGGCCTGCGGGTCGCCGGCCTCGACCACGACGAGGCGGTGGTCGCGGGGCTGACCGGCGGCGCGTCCCACGTGGACGACATCGACGACGCCGACGTGGCCGCGATGCTGGAGGCCGGGTTCACCCCGACGACCGATGACGCGATCCTCGCCGAGGCGCCCGTCATCGTCGTGTGCGTGCCCACCCCGCTGTCCCCGGACGGCGGGCCCGACCTGACCGCGGTCACCTCGGCCTCCGAGGCGATCGCCGCGCACCTCGCCGAGGGCACGCTGGTCGTCCTGGAGTCCACCACCTACCCGGGTACGACCGAGGAGGTCGTCCGGCCGATCCTGGAGAAGTCCGGGCTGGCCATCGGGGTCGACGTGCACCTGGCCTTCTCGCCGGAGCGCATCGACCCGGGCAACCCGACGTACGGGGTGGCCAACACCCCGAAGGTGGTCGGCGGCGTCACGTCCGCCTGCACGCAGGCCGCGTCGGCGTTCTACGGCAAGTTCGTGGAGCAGGTCGTGCAGGCCCGCGGCACCCGCGAGGCCGAGATGGCCAAGCTGCTGGAGAACACCTACCGGCACGTGAACATCGCGCTGGTCAACGAGATGGCGGTGTTCTGCCGGGAGCTGGACATCGACCTGTGGGACGCGATCTCCTGCGCGGCCACCAAGCCGTTCGGGTTCCAGGCCTTCTACCCCGGCCCCGGGGTCGGCGGCCACTGCATCCCCATCGACCCGAACTACCTGTCGTACAAGGTCCGCACGCTCGGCTACCCGTTCCGGTTCGTGGAGCTGGCGCAGGAGATCAACGCGCGGATGCCCGGCTACGTCGCGCAGCGTGCCGGGGAGATGCTGAACCGGGCCGGCCGCGCGGTGCGCGGCGCGCGGGTGCTGCTGCTCGGCGTCACCTACAAGCCGGACATCGCCGACCAGCGCGAGTCGCCGGCCCGCCCGGTCGCCCGCAAGCTGCGGCAGTCCGGGGCGCGGCTGGTCTTCCACGACCCGCACGTACGCGAGTGGACGGTGGACGGCGAGCCCGTACGCCGGGCCGACGATCTTGAGGCCGAGCTGGCCTCCGCCGACCTGGCGATCCTCCTGCAGCACCACTCCGCGTACGACGCCGACGCGCTGGCCCGCTCCGCCCGCCTGCTGCTCGACACCCGCGGCCGCCTGCGCCGCGCGGAAATCGAGGTGTTGTGAGCTCACCCGCCCCCTTGTCCCCTACGTCAACGGACCCGCTGCCGGACGATCTGACCGGGTTCGCCGCGCGGCACGGACTCCTGCCGGTCGGCCGGCGCCAGCCGCTCGGCCGGTACCTGCGGGAGCTGTGGTCGCACCGGCAGTTCGTGTTCGAGCTGTCGCGGTCGCGGTTCGTCGCCCGCAACCAGCAGGACCGGCTCGGGCTGTTCTGGAACATCCTGCGGCCGGCCATCCAGGCGGCCGTGTACGGCGTGGTGTTCGGCCTGCTGTTCGCGTCCAGCACGCGGCCGCACAACTGGATCGCGTTCATCACGTCCGGCGTGTTCGTGTGGACGTTCAGCTCGCAGATCGCCGGCAGCGGTGCGCGGGCGGTCACCGGCAACATGGGGCTGGTCCGCGCGCTGCACTTCCCGCGCGCGGCGCTGCCGATCTCGGCCACGCTGGTGGAGCTGCTCGCGCAGATCCCGGTGGTCGGCGTGCTGCTGGTGATCGTGCTGCTGACCGGCCAGGAACCGTCGGTGTACTGGCTGCTGGTGATCCCGGCGCTGCTCGCCCAGACGCTGTTCAACACCGGGTTCTCGCTGTTCGCCGCCCGGCTGACCGTGCACTTCCGCGACTTCGCCCAGCTCCTGCCGTTCATCATGCGGCTGCTGTTCTATTTGTCCGGCGTCTTCTACACGGTCAACCGGTTCCCGGAGTGGGTGCGGCCGATCCTGCTCGGCAACCCGTTCTGGTGCTACATCGAGATGTTCCGCGAGGCCACGATCGGGCGCGAGACCTCCCACATGGAGGGCGGGCACACCGTGTACGGCCATCTGCCGCCCGAGCACGCGCTCGACCCGAAGGTGTGGCTCGTCGGCGGCACCGTCGGCGTCGTGGCCTGCGTCGCGGGACTGCTGTTCTTCTGGCACGCCGAGGAGCGTTACGGCCGTGAATGAGCCCACGATCGTCGTCGACGACCTGCACGTCACGTACAAGGTGGTGGTGGCCGGCTCGTCCGGCGCGCCCGGCGGGTCCGCGGACCGCGGCGGGCTGCGCGGGCGGCTGTCCCGCGCCCGGCTGCGCGGCATGAGGGAGGTGCGCGCGCTGCAGGGCGTCAGCTTCGTCGCGTACGAGGGCGAGGCCATCGGCGTGGTCGGCCGCAACGGGTCGGGCAAGTCGACGCTGCTGCGCGCGCTGGCCGGGCTTGAGGCGCCCAGCCGCGGCCAGGTGTACGCGGACGGGCGGCCCGCGCTGCTCGGCGTGAACGCCGCGCTGATCCCCGAGCTGTCCGGGGAGCGCAACGTCATCCTCGGCGCGCTGGCCATCGGGCTGAGGCCGAAGGAGGTGCGCGAGCGGTACGACGAGATCGTCGCGTTCGCCGACATCGGCGAGTTCATCGACCTGCCGATGCGCACGTACTCCTCCGGCATGGGCGCGCGGCTGCGGTTCGCCATCGCCTCGCAGACGACGCAGCGGGTGCTGCTCATCGACGAGGCGCTGGCCACCGGCGACTCCGAGTTCCGCGAGCGCAGCGAGGCCCGCATCACCGAGCTGCGCGAACGGGCCGGAACGGTGTTCCTGGTCACGCACACGCTCGCGGAGATCGAGCGCAGCTGCACCCGCTGCCTGTGGATCGACGAGGGCGAGCTGCGCATGGACGGGGAGGTGGACGCGGTGCTGGACGCGTACCGCACCGAGACGAAGTCCGGCCGTTCGGGCGGCATGGGACGCGGCGGGCGGCTGGGCCGGGCCGGGCGGCTCGGCCGGGGCAAGCCGAGAACGACCGAGGACTGATCGCCATGCGCGTCTGTGTCGCCACGATCGTGCACCACCCGAACGACGCGCGCATCCTGCACCGGCAGATCCGGGCGCTGCTGGACGCCGGGCACGACGTCACGTACGTGGCGCCGTTCCGCGACGGCAACACCGCGCCGTGGCCGGGCATCGACGTCGTCGACGTGCCCCGCGCGCGGGGCCGGCACCGGCTGCACGCGATGCGCGCGGCCCGCAAGCGGCTGGCCCTGCAGGCGAAGGACACGGACGTGCTGATCGTGCACGACCCCGAGCTGCTGCTCGCGCTGCCGCGGCGGCGCAAGGGCCGGCCGGTGCTGGTCTGGGACGTGCACGAGGACACCGCGGCCGCGCTGACCGGTAAGGCGTGGCTGCCGCGTCCGCTGCGGTCGGTGCTGCGCCCCGTCGTACGAGGGGTGGAGCGGGTCGCCGAGCGGCGGCTGCGGCTGCTGCTGGCCGAGGAGGGGTACCGCGCGCGGTTCCGGCGGGAGCATCCGGTGGTGGCGAACACCGTGTACGTACCGGAGGAGCCGCCGCCGCGGCCCGGGCCGGACCGGCTTGTGTACCTCGGGCACATCTCCAAGGCGCGCGGGGCGGAGGAGATCGTGGCGGCCGCGCGGGCGCTGCGCGGCGAGGGGGTGACGGTCGAGCTGATCGGCGCGGCCGACGCGGAGGTACGGCCGCTGCTGCGCGACGCGCAGCGGGACGGGTCGCTGCGCTGGTACGGGTACGTGCCGAACGACCGGGCGCTGCGCATCACCGAGGGCGCGCTGGCCGGGCTCGCGCCGCTGCACGACGAGCCCAACTACCGGCACTCGCTGCCCACCAAGATCGTCGAGTACATGGCGCACGGCGTACCGGTGATCGCCACGCCGCTGCCGACATCGGAGGCGATCATCAGCTCGGCGGACTGCGGGGTGCTCGTCCCGTTCAACGACGCCGCGGCCATCGTCGCGGCGGCCCGGCGCCTGCGCGACGACCCGGAGCTGCGAACGTCCATGGGCAAGCGCGGGCATCTGGCCGCGCACACGAGCTACAACTGGCCCAGCACCGCGCGGGAGTTCGTCGCGATGCTGGAGGAGTGGGCGGGCGAACGGCGCGCCTCGGAGTCCCATCCCTGACGGCCGCGGCCCGCTCGGCCCACGGCCGGAACGGCCCGCTCGGGCTACGCCGGGCTCACGGCGGGCCGCCGTCAGCCGGGCGTGTGCGTCGGGCGCGGGGAGGTCGACTCTGCCGCCAGGCGGTTCGCGGCTTGGCGGGCCAGGCGGGTGGCGGAGCCGCCGGACTCGCGGCCGGCGGAGACGCCGAGGATGTAGCGGCCCACGCGTACGACCACCTCGCCGCTCAGCGTGCCCAGGTCGTACGCCTCGTCGCCGACCCGCGGCAGGGCCTTGGCGTCGGCGTAGCCCGCGCGCAGCGACAGGAGCAGCGCGTGCGCCTCGCCCGGCGTCTGCGACACCCAGCGGACCGCGACCCCGGGCCGCGCCGCGTCGCGCGTGTCCGGCGCGTACGTGCAGCTCGACGTGTGCCCGGGCGCGACGCCGTCGACGCTCACCCGCTCCGCGTGCCGGTCGAAGGAGTCGCCGGGGAAGGTGGCCCGCACGTCGTCCTCGGTGATCAGCTTGCAGGCGTCCGGCCACATGGACGCGCGTACCCCGGCCAGCGCGTCCGGACCCGGCCCGCTCGGCCCGGCGCGCAGCGCGGCCAGCCGTACGCCGCCGCGGGCGCCCAGCGTGGGCACCGGGTAGGCGACGTACAGCAGCCCGCCGCCGGTGCCCAGCCACGGGACGGAGTCCGACTCCCGGTACGTGAACGGCAGCGGCACCGTGGCGCCCTTGCCGGTGCGCGGGTCGAGGATGTCGGCGGCGGCCGGCATCAGGGACTCGGCCAGCCGCGTCCGCAGCGTGTAGACCCGCGTGCCGTCGGCGGTGAGCTGGTCCACCGGGCCGGTGCGCCGCTGCCAGCGGACGGCGCCGGTGCGCGCGTTCACGCCGAGCAGCGTCCAGGTGTCGCCGCCGACCGCCACCACGACCGTGCCGTCGGACACCGCGTACGGGCAGGTGGTGTCGCGGCACACCTCGTCACCGGAGCGGGTCAGCAGCTCCCGGCCGCGCGGCCCGTACAGGTGCATCGTGTCGCCGTCCCACACCTCCGTGATGCCGCCGTGGACGTCAACGGAGAGGTCGGCCGGGTCGTCGAAGTCCTTGCGCCACTGCAGCCGCCCGGTCGAGGAGTTGATCCCGAGCACCCGGCCGCGCACCCGCCCGTGCACCCGGCACCGGGCCACCACCGCGCCGGCGTCGCCCTCCCCTGCCGTCGCGCCGCTGCCCAGGCCGGGCACCGCGCAGCCGCCCGGCACCGGCCGGGTCCAGCGGGTCCGGCCGGTCTGCGGGTCCAGGCCCAGCCAGGTGTGCCGGCCGCGCGCCACCAGGATCGCGCGGCGCCCGGACGGCCAGCGCGGCCGCGCCTGGTCCACCACCGGCGGGGTGACGGTGGTGGACCGCCACTGCTCGCTCCCGGTGCCCGCGTCGAACCCGAGCATGATGTGGGTGGAGCGGTCCGACACCCGCTCGAAGTAGGCGACGATGCTGCCGCCGGTCGCCGACCAGCCGAGCAGCGACCAGCCCGCGCGGTGGTAGTACCAGCGCAGGCCGCCGGTACGGGCGTCGCGGACGTCGAAGCCGCGCGCGGTCGTCGTCACCACCTGGTTGGCCACGATGGCGTGCGTGACCTGGTCGAACTGGGCCATGCCGGTGGGGCGCGTCTCGGTGGACGTCTGCCAGGTGCCGGTCAGCGGGCCGGGCGGCGGCCCGTTCGTGGTGAGCGCGCCCGGCGGCTGGCTGGTGGTGCCCCGCTCCGACTGCCACCACTCCTGCTCCAGGACGTACCGGTTGACCACGACGACCACGGCCGCGACGACCAGCACGGCGACGAGGCCGATGACGACCGCGCGCCGCTGCGTACGGGACACTTCGCTCCTTCACCGTCCATCACGTGACCGGGGCCGATCCCCCTTTATACGCGAGTAAGCCCCCTGCCCGTGGCCATGCGCGTGGCGACGATCCCATGTCTTCGGGACAATGGCGGCGAAGCCGCGGAGTCGCGGCGAACGTCACAGGGGAGTCCTCATCAGCGAGCTGAACCGACACGAGGTGGACGCGCCGGAACCGGCGCCGCCCGAGCCGCCCGCTCCCCATTCCGACGGCCCGCGGATGACCTTCACCGATGGTGAGACGCGCCGCTGGAACGACCTGGAGCTGTCCCCGGACGCGGTGCGCGACGGCGACGGGCCCGCGGCGCCGGAGCCCGAGGACGACGGCGTACGGCCGGAACCCGATGCGCCCGAGCCGGAGCCCGGGCCCGGTGACACGCCGCCGGAAGGGCCGGACGACGGGCCGGATGGTGGGCCGGAGCGCGGGCCCGAGGACGCGCCGGGGGACGAGCCGGACGGGCCGTACCGGCGCACCGAACCGGACGCCGAGGACGTACCGCCGGAGACGCCCGAGACGACCCCGGACGCGCCCGGCGACGAGCCGGCCGAGCCGCGGCAGGCGGACGACGACGCGCCCGCGGAACCGGACCAGGCGCCCGAGCCCACCGAGGCGGAGGCACCGGAGGCGGCCGACGCCCCGGCCGAGGCCGCCACGGCCGCGGACACCGCGCGGCCCGCCGGCCCGGCCCTGCTCGGCGTCGCCGGTCCGCACTCCGTACGCGACGCGCCCCTGCCCGACCTCCCGGACGCACCCGCGCTGCCGGACGCACCCGCGCCGGAGGCGGCCCGCCCGCCGGACCTGCCGGACGTCCCTGACGTCCCGGCGTTCCCCGTCGAACCCGGCCTGTCGCCGCGCCCGGTCCCGGAGGCCCTGCGCCCGGACGCCCCGCCCGAGCCGCCCCCGGCGGACGCGCCGGCCGACGTGCGTACGCCGCCCGACCGGCCCGCCGAGCCGCGCGACCTGCCGCCCGACGACCGCGTGGCCCGCCGCGTACGGGAGGCCGCGGAGGCGCGGGAGACCGACGAGGAGCCGGGCGCGGACCTCGCGCTGCCCGCCGTCGCCGACCGGCCCTGCGTCCCCGAGCCGCCCGCGTACGTGAACTACGGCCGCGACGGCATCGCGCGTAAGGACGCCTATCTCGACGCGGCCAAGCGGGGCGACGAGGCGCTGCGGGTCGGCGTGCCGGGCGCGCCGTACGAGTCGGGCCTGGTCCGTACGTACGCCGCCCGGCTGCGCGACCGCGTGGCGCCGGCCGTCCGCGACGAAATCGGCGCGCTGGCCGAGGAGTGCGGGGCGTCCGGCGCGGACGTGGAGGTCGCCGACGCGGACGCGATCACCGACCGGGTCCGCGGCGCCGGCCGCGCGGACTACCAGGTGGGCGATGTGACCGACGCCGTACGCGCGCGGGTGCAGGTGGCCGACCCGGCGGACCTCCCCGGCCTGCTCGCCGCGGCCGAGCGCCGCTTCGGCACCGGCGACCGCGGCCGCATCCTGGAGGTCCGGCCGAACGCCACCGACATCCCGGTCACCGTGGCCACCACGCAGGACGGCCGCCGCTACGCCTACGAGCTGCGGCTCTCGGTCAGATGACCGGCGGGCGGCCCAGCAGGGTCATCCGCCAGATCGTCCGCCATTTCATCGGGCGGCGCTCCCCGGCGGGCCGCCGCCAGCCCTCCACGAAGCCGCGCGCCCAGGCGGTCAGGGACGTCAGCGAGTGCTCGCGGACGACCATCATGACGGCCCAGACCGCGAGGTAGACGAACGCGACCGGCCACGGCAGGTTGCGGCGGGCCAGCCACACGCGGTTGCGCGCGTTCATCCGGAAGAAGCCGGTGTGCCGGGTGGGCTTGACGATCGGGTGGTACATGACCGACTCGGCGTCGTAGTACAGGTGGTACCCGAGGTCGAGCACCCGCCAGGCCAGGTCGGTCTCCTCGTGCGCGTAGAAGAACGCGGCGGGCAGGCCGCCCGCCGCGTCCCACGCGGCCCGCCGGATCGCCGACGCGCCGCCGAGGAACGTGGTGACGCGCGAGGACCGCGCGGGGTCGCCGGCCCGCAGCCGCGGCACGTGGCGGCGCGCGCCGGCGCCGCCTTCGGGGTCGCGGATGCGGAACGACACGATGCCCAGCGACGGCTCGGCCCGGAAGAGGTCGACGAGGTGCGCGGCGAGGTCCGGGGAGTCGTACCAGCCGTCGTCGTCGAGGAACACCACGATCTCGCCGCGGGACGCGGCCACGCCCTCGTTGCGCCCGCCCGGGATGCCGCGGTTCTCCGGCAGGCGTACGGTCACCACGCCCTCCGGCAGCGCCGGGACGTCCGCGCCGTTGCCGACGACGACCACCTCGACGTCCGCGGCCTTCTGGTCCAGCGCGGACCGGACGGCGCGCTCCAGCTCCGTAGGCCGGTCGCCCATGGTGAGCACCACGAACGAGACCTGGGGCGGGCCGTCCGCGGTCATGACAGCCGCCGCGACGCGAGGATCGCCACCAGGTGCAGGACGGTCTGCAGCGCCGCCACGGCGAAGCACACGATGACCAGAACGCGGGTGGCGGTCAGGCCGCCCAGCGCCGTGTCGATGATCGCCGCCACCACGGCCAGCAGGGACAGCTCCACGGCCAGGATGATCCGGTGGAAGCGCAGGACGGAGGCGGCGCGGCGGGCCAGCGACATGCCGGAGCTCTTCGGTGCCAGCGCCTCGTCGGTGAGCTTCTCGCCCAGGCCGGCCTTGAACCGGGACACGAAGACGTTGTCGGTCTCCGCCTTGATCAGCGCGGCGCCGATGGCGGCGGCCAGGCCCGCGGTGAGGTACCCGCCGGCCACCGTCCAGTGCCCCTCGGCCCGCATGCCCAGGCCGATCAGCAGGGCCAGCTCGGACAGGTAGTGGCCGATGCGGTCGAGGTACACGCCGGCGATGCTGGTCTTCCCGGTGTACCGGGCGACCTCGCCGTCGGAGCAGTCGAGCAGCAGGTACAGCTGGATCAGCACGGCGGCGACGATCGCCGACCACAGACCGCCGAACGCCAGCACCACCCCGCCGAGCACGCCGAGCACCACCATGAGCGCGGTGACCTGGTTCGGCGTGACGCCCAGGCGGACGAACACCCACGTGAAGTACGGGGACAGGTCGCGCATGTACGTGCGGCCCGCCCAGTGCTCCTCGTTGGTGCGCTCCTTGACGCCCTCCGGCTGCCCGCCGGCCTTGACCTCCGCGACGGTCGGACGCTGGTTCACGGCGGCTTCGGTCACCCCATCGCTCCGACGTACGCGTCCACCCGGGCGCGGATCTCCTCGTCCGGCAGCGCCAGGTGCTCCAGGATGGTGTACCGGCCGGGCCGGGTGCTCGGCGCGAACGACACCGCCTCGGCGAACTGGTCGTTGGTCAGCCCGATGTCACCGGGCAGCCGGGGCAGCTTGTGCTGTTCGAGGCAGTGGCTGATCTCCGCCAGCCGTACCTCGTCCTCGCGCAGGTAGAAGCTGAACAGCGCGCCGATGCCGGCCAGTTCCCCGTGGTTGGACGTGCCCGGGAACAGGTGGTCGATGGCGTGCAGGATCTCGTGGCAGGCGCCGCTGCCGGGACGTGAGGAGCCGGCCGTGGACATGGCCAGGCCGGACAGCACCAGCGCCTCGGCCAGGGCGGTGAGGAAGGGGTCGGACTCGATGGAGTCGGGCCGGTGCAGCACCGCCTCGGCGGCCGTACGGGACAGCGTGACCGCCAGGCCGTCGACCGGCTCGCGGGTGGCGGCGGCGGACAGCTCCCAGTCGGCGATGGCCGACAGGTTGCTGACGACGTCGCCGACGCCGCTGCGCACCATGTTCTCCGGCGCGGCGCGGACGTAGTCGAGGTCGACGACGATGGCCAGCGGCAGGGACACGCCGAACGAGCCCTTGCCCTTCTCGTGCTCGAGCGAGCTGACCGGCGAGCAGATGCCGTCGTGCGACAGGTTGGTGGCCACCGCGACCATCGGGATGCCGGCCAGCGAGGCGGCGTACTTGGTGACGTCGAGCGTCTTGCCGCCGCCGATGCCGACGACCGCCTCGTACTGGCCGCCGCGCAGCTGCGAGCCCAGCCCCACGGCCGCGTCGACGCTGCCGTCGTGGACCCGCATGACCTCCGCGGACCCCAGCGTGGGCCGCAGGTCCTGGACGATCTGGTCGCCCTGGCTCGGCCCCACGGCGACCGCCACGCGTCCCTCGGTGGCGATCCTCCGGTCGGCGAGCAGCTCACCGAGCCGCGCGATCGCGCCCCGCCGTACGTCGATGCACAGCGGCGCGCTCACCATCCGGGCTAGTAGCGGCATGCGATCTCCCGCGCCTTCGCCAGGTCGTCGTGGTTGTCCACCTCGACCCAGTCGACCGCGCCGATCGGCGCCACGGCGACCTTGCCGCCGCGGTCGACCAGCTCCTGGTAGCCGTCCTCGTAGTACAGGTCGGTGTCGCGCTCCCAGGTGGCCTTGAGGGCGTCGGCCAGCGGCTCGGCGGCGCCCGGCTTGATCAGCGTGGCGCCGATGTACTCGCCGCCCGCCTGCGCGGGGTCCATCTTCTTGGTGATGCGCGACAGCAGCCCGGCCTCGTCGAGGATGACCTTCATCTCCTCGTCGGCCAGGTCCTTCACGTCGTCCACCGCGAGCAGGACGTCGGCGCCGCAGTCGTCCTTCGCGGCCAGCAGCGTCTTCTCCACGCTCACCGGGTGCACGGTGTCGCCGTTGACCATCAGCACGCCCGAGGAGAAGTACTCCCGGGCCAGCCACATGGAGTAGGCGTTGTTCCACTCCTCGGCCTTGTCGTTGTGCACGAGGTGCAGCGTGACGCCGTACGTCTTCTC
>Ga0164243_10006996_pt1 | contig 16945 bp, 12 predicted proteins | sample OricompcompostOP_FD_108781 | JGI IMG/M metagenome (GOLD analysis project Ga0164243, IMG submission 108781) | Organic Plus compost microbial communities from Emeryville, California, USA - Original compost - Organic plus compost (OP) | ecosystem: Engineered > Solid waste > Mixed feedstock >... | reverse complement strand
TACGGAATGTTCACTCTTGTTACCGTTCATTCGTTAATGGGAATAGAACAAAGAAAGTATGTGAAGAAGCGCCGAGGGAAAGCCCTACCGCGCCACTATAGATCAAAAAAATTGATTGTGACCAAATACCTCAACGAGGAGTTTTTTTATGGAAAGACCAAAAGCCATCATTTTTGATCTTGACGGAGTGCTTACTGATACGTCGGAATATCATTTTCAGGCCTGGAAACATCTCGCCGATGATGAGGGCATTCCATTTACCAGAGAGGAAAATGACGCCCACCTGCGCGGCGTGGGTCGACGGGACTCGCTTATGTACCTGATTCGTGGCAGACAGTATAGCGAGGAACAAATCCAGGAAATGATGGAGCGCAAGAACCGGTATTATAATGCACTTATTGAAAAGATGACGCCTGATGAAATCGTTCCAGGTGGGATTGACCTGCTGAAAGAAATCAGAGCAGCAGGCATCAAAACCGCCATTGCATCGGCCAGTAAAAACTGTCGTACCGTCGTGGAACGGCTCCAAATCGCTCCCTACTTCGACGGTATCGCCGATGGATATAGTGTTGTCAATGGAAAACCGGCTCCAGACCTGTTTGTCTATGCCGCTGGATTGCTGCACACACCAACTGTTGCGTGTCTCGGCGTCGAAGATGCCGCCGCGGGCATCGAAGCGATCAAAAAGGCGGGAATGAGAGCGGTTGCCATCGGGCCCGAAGAGCGTTTCCAGGGTGCAGACAAAGTGCTCCCAACCCTGGATCACAAGCGGCTATCGGATTTACTGGAGGACTAAAGCAATCCCATAGCCCTGAGAGATTGCATAAAGATAGTAGGGAGGGCGTTCTTGTGAATCTCTGGCACATAACCGAAGAGACATTTGAACCCACACTGAAAAGAATCCACAGCAATGAGACCGTCTTCACAATCGGGAACGGCTACTTTGGTACACGTGGAACATACGAGGAAGGATACCCAAGAGACAACGCCGCGACACTCCTGTTTGGGGTATTTGATGACATTCCGGTTGCCCGTGAGGAATTGGCAAACACCCCCGACTGGATTCCCATTAAGCTCTTCGTCAATCGCGAGCGCTTCCGCCTTGATCGGGGGCAAATCCTGGCATATCAGCGCAGCCTGGATATGCAACAGGGCTTGTTGCGCCGTACTGTCACCTGGCGAAGCGATCAGGGAATACGCCTTCGGCTCGACACGGAGCGTTTCGCCAGCCTTGCCGATGAGCATGTAGGCGCGATTCGCTACACCGTGACTATTGAAGAGACACCAGACAACCAGCCCTGTGACATTTCTATCTGGAGTGGAATCAGTCTGGCTGAAGGTAACTACGACGTTATGCACTGGGAATCGGTTGACCAGAGGAGTGAGGGCGATATCTCATGGTTCCATACCGAGACCAAGAAGACCCTTGTCCAGCTCGTCCAGTCGATGTGTTTCCTCAGCGATACACCGGAGTTCGAGCGCATGATGCTGGACTCGGATATCGCGCCTAGCATCCGCTACAATGGGAAGCTAGCCCCGGGTGAAACCTTCACCGCAGACAAAATTGTGGTGATGTACACGTCTCGCGATGTGCATAATCCGCGCGAAAAGTCTATTGCGCATCTCCAAAAGCTGTTAGACAGCGCATCCGGGCACTACCGGCAGGTGTATAACGAACTGCTTGCCAGAAATCAAGAGGCCTGGCGCACCTTCTGGGAGGTTGCAGACGTCGTCATTGAGGGCGATGAGCGAGCACAACGTGGCATGCGCTTCAATATCTATCAGTTGCGCATCAATGTCTCGGATCATGATTATCGCTATAGCGTTGCCGCCAAAGGTCTGACCGGCTTCGGCTATCGCGGTCACGTCTTCCATGATACTGAGGTATTTATGCTGCCCTTCTATACCTTTGTGATGCCCAAAGTAGCGCGTAATCTATTGCTCTACCGCTATCACCTGCTGGATGCCGCCCGCCGGAAAGCGGCCAGCAACGGGTATGAAGGGGCACAGTATCCCTGGGAAAGCACGCTCAACGGCGAAGAAACAACCCCGGTCTCGATTGTGCACCCGGAAACCGGTGAGGTCGTTCCGGTTCTCAACGGCTTCATTGAGTTGCATATCACGGCCAGCATTGCCTATGCCGTCTGGCAATACTGGCAGATCACGGGGGACGACGCCTTTCTGCGCGACTATGGGGCGGAAATCCTGCTGAGCACAGCCACCTTCTGGGCTAGCCGGGTGGAGAAAAACGAGGAGACCAACCAGTACGAGATCAATGATGTGATCGGACCCGATGAGTGGCACGAACATGTCGACAACAACGCCTTTACCAATTATATGGCGAGCAAGAATATTCTCTATGCACTCGATGCGCTTCGCTGGCTGGCCCTGAATGCACCAGAGAAAGAGCGCGAGCTTGGAGAAAAGCTGCGCCTGACCAATCAACGCATCTCATACTGGCTCGACGTCGCCCAACACATGCGCGTGCCTCAAGTACGACAGAGTGGCCTCTTTGAGCAATTTGACGGGTTCTTTCAACTCGAACCGCTTGATCAGAGCAAGTTCAAGGGACGCCGCGACTCCTTCCAGGGTATCCTGGGGGTTGAGGCGGTCCAGAAATATCGCATCATCAAGCAGGCCGATGTGTTGATGCTACTGACATTGCAACGCGATCAATTCGACGAGCGAACCAAGCGCGTGAACTGGGACTATTATTACCCCATTACCGATCATGACTATGGCTCGTCGTTAACTCCCGCGCTGCATGTTGTGCTGGCGTGCGAACTGGCCTACCTGGAAGAAGCCTATAAGCTCTTTATGAAAGGCGCAATGGTCGATATCGAGAACCTGCGTGGGAACACGCCCGAAGGGATTCATGCCGCCTGTGCCGGAGCCGTCTGGCAGGCAGCCATCTTCGGCGCAGCCGGGCTTCAAATCAGCGACGAGCACAAGGTGATTACTGAACCTCACTGGCTCAACAACTGGTCTCGGCTGGCCTTCTCGGTCTACTACAAAGGGAAACTACACCGTTTCGACCTGCGTCGTGAGCAACAGTGAGCAACCAACCGGGGTAGGGAATTCTCTACCCCGGTTTGACCATTTTCTGGAAATCCAGAGAAAAAACCCTTGACAAGCCCGGAAAGTTCAGGTATTATGTACCCCGTGGTCAGCCGGGAACGGTAGACCAGCAAAATACTAAGGCGCATTCGTCTAGCGGTTTAGGACACCGCCCTCTCAAGGCGGAGATCACGGGTTCGAATCCCGTATGCGCTACCAGAGTGATAGGGTTTCGGCCCTATCACAACAATACAAACCAGGGCGCATTCGTCTAGCGGTTTAGGACACCGCCCTCTCAAGGCGGAGATCACGGGTTCGAATCCCGTATGCGCTACCACTTCTTTCTCTATTCGAACACTATCTGGCGCATTCGTCTAGTGGTTTAGGACACCGCCCTTTCAAGGCGGAGATCACGGGTTCGAATCCCGTATGCGCTACTTCAGAGGTAAGGCTTATCGCCTTACCTCTTTTTTTGTGCCCTCGACCAACAAAACAGGTTTCTGCCAGGCAAACCAGTTTCTCAGCAAAAGCAGGCGTTGAAAGAGCCCGAAGGAAGGTGTATTATTGTGGGGCACGTTTTAAGCCCAGGACGCTCTTCTATAGCGTTCAGGCCAATCGTGGAAAACTTGACAGGTGTACAGATCTCTTTGCTATAGTAAGAACTAGTAACACCTCCCTGTGATGTTGAAGAACAGATGCTCATATCCACAGGAGAAAAAATCTCTTTTTTCGGAGGACTGAAAGGGAACATCCATGCATAAAAAAGGTATCCTCGTCACCGTCCTGATTATACTTACTCTTTCGCTGACCACCGTGATTTTTGCCGGTTGCTCGGTCCGGGCTCAGGTTGAGGCGAAGACAAAAGTGAAAATGGGTGCAGCCGATTTCATCGACAAAAAGGTTGAAATCAAAAAGGGAGAAGCCATCACGCTGGTAAATGCCGTTCCTTCCACACACTATATCTCGAACGGAACCTGGGATAACGGTAAAGCCAAACCGATGTCTGAGCCAAACGCGCCAACGCTGAGCGCTGTTGCTGTCAGTGGCACTGGCTCCATCACCGTCGGGCCATTTAATCAGGCGGGAGAATTTAAATATTACTGCACCATACACCCGAATATGAATCTCACTGTCGTAGTCAAGTGAAGACGCTTCATATTTATCTGCGAGAAGGGGGCCACGCTGGAACAGTGGCTCCCTTCTTTCGTTCTCAAGGCATCGCGCCACAAAATGGCCCTGTCAAAGAATTGACATCCCTTCTCCCGATATGCTACGCTCTTTATCATCACAGAAAACGTGCACGATCAGCATGTCCATGATCGGCTTTGTAGGTTGTTCCCGACAATCACACAGAGCAGGCGTGAAGAAGAGGCGAATGTATGGGCTTTCCTCGGAGGCGACCACAGCAACAGGCGTCACGCGATGTGACATCCCGAGTTCCTTCTTGCGAAGCATCGCTTTCTTGCACCTTGCTCCATCCACCAGCAATATCTCAGGTTTCTGATACATCGATAGACTTTCCCTATATAGTAAGTTTAGAGAGGCTCTCTGCCCGCACACATTTTTGTTGCCCTTGTAATAGAAAGCGGGCACAGGCGAGATGGAGGTATTTTTCATGGCAAACAAGCGCTCTATTACCGTCACCGTCAACGGGAAACAACATCACTCTGAGGTCGAGCCCCGCATGCTTCTGGTCAACTACTTACGTGACGTACTCGATCTGACCGGCACCCATGTCGGCTGCAACACCTCACAGTGTGGCGCATGCGTTGTACATTTGAATGGCGAGGCAGTGAAATCCTGCACCGTACTTGCCGTTCAGGCCGATGGCGGCGAGGTCACCACCATTGAAGGTCTTGCTCCCGAAGGCAGCCTGCACCCGTTACAACAAGCTTTCTGGGAGAAGCATGGCCTGCAATGTGGCTTCTGTACTCCCGGCATGATCATGGCATCGGCTCAACTGCTAAAAAACAACCCCAACCCGAGCGAAGCCGAGATTCGCAAGGGCCTTGAGGGCAATATCTGCCGCTGCACTGGCTACCAGAACATCGTTCGTGCCGTCCAGTATGCTGCGGAGAAAATGCAGGCAGAGCAGACAGAACCCGTCGGAGCAGGAGGCGAGTAATCGCTTCCCTGTTCTTTCGGCACAGCAGCAGCTCCGGCTCATAACAAGCAACCATCTCTTCCGCGTTAACAGTGTTTCTCATTGCCTGGGAAAGGACGTGATATTTTCATGGGTATTGCATCTATGCTCGGCACGTCAATTAAACGCCGGGAGGACCCGCGCCTGATTACCGGACAGGCAACCTATGTCGATGATATCAAGCTCATGGGTATGCTGCATATGGCGGTCCTGCGCAGCCCGTATGGACATGCACGAATCCAACACATTGACGTGTCAACCGCCCTGCAAGCGCCCGGCGTGGTCGCGGTCTACACAGCAGAAGACCTGAAAGGGAAAGTCGGCAATATCGCCGTTGCCGTTCCTCTTGGACATATTACCGAAGGCATGGGATGCCGTGGCCCCCTGGCTGAAGGCAAAGTACGCTTCTATGGCGATCCAGTCGCGATTGTACTGGCAGAAACGCCCTACGCAGCCCGGGACGCGCTTGACCTGATCGAAGTTGATTATGAGCCACTTCCCGCCGTTGTTGATGCCGAAAAAGCCATGCAACCCGACGCTCCGATTCTCTATGAGGATTTCGGGACCAATGTTGCCCACAGTGTCCACCCGCCGACCGACGAGATCGAGCGTGTCTTTGCCGAAACGCAGGCCAATGGCGGCGTCCTGGTGAAAGCGCGGCTGGTCAATCACCGCGTAGCCCCCGTCTCAATGGAGACCCGGGGCGTTGTGGCCGATTTTCGCAAGGCAGATAAAAGCCTGACTCTCTGGAGCTCGTCGCAGATTCCGCACCTGCTGCGCAATATTCTGGCCGCACAACTGAACCTGCCACAGCATCAGGTACGCGTGATCGTGCCGGAGGTTGGCGGCGGCTTTGGCTCGAAGCTCAATGTCTATCCTGAAGAGGCTCTGGCCGCGCTTGCCAGTATGCTGCTTGGTCGCCCCGTCAAATGGATCGAGGACCGAAGCGAGAATCTGGCGGTTACCGTTCACGGACGCGACCAGATTGACTATATTGAGGTTGCGGCCACACGCGAGGGCAAAGTGACCGGCCTGAAGGTGCATGGGATCTCGGACATGGGAGCATACTGCCAGCTCTTCACCGACGTGATTATGCTGGCATTTGGCTACCCCGTCTCCTGCGGCGCCTACGACATTCCAACCGTCCACCTGAGCGCGGATATTGTCTTTACCAACAAGGCCCCAACCGACGCCTATCGCGGCGCTGGACGTCCCGAAGCTACCTATGTCGTTGAACGAGCGATGGACCTTGTTGCCCGCGAACTCGGCAAAGACCCGGCGGAAATTCGTCTGCTCAACTTTATCAAGCCCGAGCAGTTCCCTTACAAGTCGGCTGCCGGTGCCGTCTACGACTCCGGAAACTATCACGCCGCCTTGCGGAAGGCAATGGAGTTGATCGGCTACGAGCAGCTACGCGCCGAACAGAAGCAGCAGTCAGGTGACAAGCTGCTCGGAATCGGCATCTCGTCGTACATCGAGATCTGCGGCTTTGGCCCGAAGGGCTCAGCACCGGTCGGGCTCTATGAAAGCGCTCGCGTACGCGTGGAGCAGAGCGGCACAGTGATTGTCTACACAGGAGCCTCGCCGCATGGACAGGGTGAAGAAACAACCTTTGCCCAGATTGTCGCTGAGGAGTTCAGCATTCCAGTTGAGAACGTGCTGATCCTGCACGGCGACACCGACTCCACGCCCGAGGGACGCGGCACCTATGGCAGCCGCACCACGGCAGTCGGCGGCTCGGCAGTCTTTAACGCGGTCCAGAAGCTCAAAGAGAAAATGCTGCTGATTGCCTCCCATATACTCGAGGCCAGCCCGGATGATCTGACGCTCGAAGATGGCAAGTTCTCCGTAAAGGGGGCCCCCTCAAAGGCCGTGACATTCGCCGAGGTTGCTATGACGGCCAACCTCTCGAATACGCTGCCCAAAGGGATCGAACCCGGCCTGGAAACCACCGTCTTCTTTGAGCCCGACGCGTGTGTTTTCCCCTTCGGCAGTCACATCGCGGTCGTCGAGATCGACAAGGAAACCGGTCAGGTCCATCTCAAGCGCTTTGTCGCCGTCGATGACTGTGGCCGTCAATTGAATCCGATGATCGTGCAGGGGCAGATTCACGGAGGGCTGGCGCAGGGCATCGGGCAGGCGCTCTATGAGAGCGTCGAGTACAATGACGAGGGGCAATTACTGACAGCGACATTGATGGATTATGCGGTTCCCGCCGCAAAAGACTTTCCACCATTTGAGCTCGATCACACGGTCACGCCCACGCCAGTCAATCCGCTCGGCGTGAAAGGGGTCGGCGAGGCCGGCACGATCGGATCAACTCCGGCAATTGTGGCCGCTGTCGCAGATGCGCTCAATGTCGCTCATGTGGATATGCCCTTTAAACCGGAAAAAATCTGGCGGATCATCCACCAGCAACCATAAAAAGCCCACACACATCAAGAGGAAAGATGAGGAGAAGTTTCTATGTCGATACCCGCAGCTTTTGATTACCATCCCGCCCAAACGGTGGATGAGGCGCTGTCATTACTTCAGCAGTACGGTGATGACGCGAAGATACTGGCTGGCGGACATAGCCTGATCCCCGCGATGAAACTCCGGCTGGCACAGCCTGAACACCTTGTCGATATTGGCCGAATTCAGGGACTCTCGTACATCAAAGAGGAGCAGGACACCATTGCGATCGGCGCTTTGACCACCTACACCCAGATCGAGCGCTCGGACCTGCTGCAACAGTATTTTCCCCTGATGGTCGAATGTGCCAGCATTATCGCCGATCAGCAGGTCCGCAACCGGGGCACGATTGGCGGCAGTATCGCACACGCTGATCCAGCAGGCGATATGCCCGGCGTTATTCTGGCACTCAAAGGCGAGATCGTGGTGCAGGGCCCCGGGGGGAAACGCACCATCGCCGCCGATGATTTCATCCTGGGCGCATTTGAAACGGCCCTGGAACCGGATGAAATCGTCATCGAGCTCCGTTTCGCCCGCCCGCCCGCTCACACCGGCAGTGCCTATCAGAAACTCGCAAACCAGGCCTCGCATTACGCGATTGTTGGCAGCGCAGTGGTGCTCACTCTGGACGCAAATAAGACCTGCACCGCGGCCAGCGTCGTCATTACCGGCGCCTCGATGAAAACTGAACGCTCCCGAGCGGTTGAGCAGGCACTTATTGGCAAGCAACTCGACACCGCAACGATTACCGATGCAGCCAGCCATGCCGCCGATGAACTGGAACTGGTCAGCGACATTCACGGCTCCGAAGAGTATCGCAAGCAGATGGCAAGCGTCATCGTACGCCGCACCATCAATAGTGCGTTAGAGCGCATCAGCTAGGCAAGCAACGACTCATAAGGGCACCCGACCTCTCGTCGGGTGTCTCTTTTTTTGTCCGGTATTCAATGTCAGTATTATTGTAGCCCTCCTTTCCCTTTTCTACAACATATGTGAACACATGCAACACACAATGTAGACAATTGTAATGAGCGACCAGGCGTATAAAAAAAGTATTAAAAATTCACGTTGTTCCTACCACGAATTGAACTTTTATTATCAAAGTGCTATGATAGATGCGCGAAACTCTGGAAAAATTCTAAAGCGTAGAACATCACCAGAATGGGCAAGGAGAGCTATGAGCGAGCCGACTAACTTCACAAGCTGGAATGCATTACTCGATTTTCTGATTAAAGACCCCCATGAGAAACAACGAATAGCGCAGGAGATCCGGGTCAAGCCAATTACACTCCATCGGTGGGTTGCGAACGAATCACGACCGCGCGAAGACAATATGCGCACGCTCTTGAAAGCGATACCACGCGCGTATGCTCAGGAGTTTGTTCGGCTCATCGAGCAAGATTTTCCTCAATTGGTCGAACAGGGACAAGCAAAGGTCCAGCGGATTCCATCCGTTCCACCCGCTGAGTTCTATGCCAAAGCGCTGAACCATCATGCCAACACACCACGCTCTATCTATCCACAACAATATATAGATCTGGTCTTGCAGCAGGCCCTTTCACTCCTCGATCCTGAGCACGAAGGCATTTCCCTCAGTATCATCAGTTGTGTTCCACCTCGCGAGGGCCAAAAAGTGCGCAGCTTGCGCGAGATCAGCAGCCTGTGCTCAAAACAGCAGCGCAACCCGAGCGGGCCAAAAACGCTGTTTCTGGGCAGTGAATCGCTGGCAGGTACCGCAGTTCTCCATTATCGCCCGGCAGTGCGAAGCCGCCGCGATGAACCCGCCTCGCCCACGCCTGCCCATTGGACAGATCAAGAGGAGAGCGCTGTTGCTTATCCCCTGCTCCGTCACTCAAAAGTGGCTGGCAGTCTGGTTGCATCAAGCCCCTATCCTGAGTATTTTCAGGATAGCCACATTCGCCTGATCGAGAATTACGCAAATCTGGTCGCGCTGGCCTTTCAAGACCACGAATTTTATGCGCTTGAAGACATCCATCTACACCTTATGCCTCAGCAGAGCCAGCAAGAGCCCTATTTTCGGTACGTCAATCAGCGCGTATCGCAGAAAATGGCTCAGGCTGCCAGTGAACGTCGTCTCCTGTCTCTGCACGAAGCGCAACAGGAGGTCTGGCAGGAACTCGAAGAGGAGTTTATCCAGCTAGCAGCAGGAGTCACCGAAAAGGAGTAACGGGTCACTCATCACAAAGGAGGGCTATGAGTATGACAGACCCACAGGAATATTTCGGAAAGAATGAATACAACACGTATGTCATTGACTCGGAAAGCGCCGCTGAGATGACACGCCTGCTCAAGCAGGATCGCCTGATTACCAGCGCAATGGGTGGGATCTTCCCTGAGCGGGAAAACATCGATATCACTGATATCAACGATATACTTGATATCGCCTGTGGTCCCGGCGGATGGGTGCTCGATACTGCCTACGCGCATTCCGACATCGAGGTCACCGGTATTGATATCAGCACGCGCATGATCGAGTATGCCAGAACACAGGCTCGCGTTCAGGGGCTTGAGAATGCCCATTTTCATGTCATGAACGCGCTCAATCGTCTGGAATTTCCCAATAACTCATTCGATATGGTGAACACTCGCTTTATTGTTGGCTTTATGCAGGCGTCGCACTGGCCCATCTTCATCCAGGAATGCAAACGTATTCTGCGCCCGGGCGGGATTCTTCGCGTCACCGAGATGGAATGGGGCTTCAGCAACAAGCAGGCCTTTGAAAAGTACTCCTGGCTGATCAGCAGCGCCTTCCATAAAGCCCGGCACAATTTTTCGCCAAATGGCCTGCACATGGGCCTCATTCATATGCTGGCAGACTTCTATCAGAAGGCCGGGTTCGAGCAGATCAAGCAAGAGGCCTGCGTGGTAGACTTCTCCTATGGCACACCGTATCATGAGGGTTTCTATCATGATCTGGAGGTTGGCTATAAGCTGGTGCAGCCCTTTATCACCAAATGGGGGATCAGCACTCAGGAGGAGCTGGACCAGGTTTATCAGCAGAGTATGGCCGAAATGCAGAGCGAAGATTTCCGCTCACTCTGGATTCTGCTGACCACCCTCGGCACCAAGCCGCGCTAATCCATCCATTTGAATTTTCGCCTCTCTCCTCGTTTACCCTCCTATGAGCAGGGGACCATTCCTCCCCTGCCTCTTGCATCTTCTTTGTGAGACATACCACCAGATTGGAAAGGAACAATGCAGCACAAAAAACATTTTCGGCTATCGGTTCTCCTGATCCTGTTTCTCTGTCTCTCGGCCTTCGCATTCCTGCCAGCAGTTACCGCCCACGCACAACAGCAGACAGGCGTGCATCATGTGCTGAAGGGTGGCAACCATCATTCTACGGTAAAAAAGAAGAAGAGCAGCTATCGACCGCCCAGGCGGACCAGCCACTCTTCATCCAGTTGCCAGCGCTATACTGACCCTCAGCAACGGGCTGCCTGTGAGAAGCGCGAGAACCTCATCCTCTTTGGCGTCTTGCTGCCGCTCTGTCTTCTCGGTGGTATCGGGTATGTGCTCTATCGTTGGTACAAAAGGAAGGTAGCGCAATAAGCGCGTCGACGTCCTGGAAACGGCCAGGCAAGCGTGTTACAATACAAAGAAAATTCCCTGGCAAAGGACGAAACGTTCATTATGCATGATATCCGCATTGACCGTTGGGCAAAAACGCTCGTTGAATATTCACTGTATCTCAAACCAGGCGATATCGTTGCTATTCATGCGACTCCGGTAGCGACTCCGCTGATAGAGGCGGTGTACCGCGAGGTGCTACGTGCAGGCGCATACCCGATCCCTGTCATCAAGTTCGATTCCCAGGACGAGGTGTTCCTGCGCGAGGCCAGCGAGGAACAGCTTACCTCCCGACCGACCTTTCTTGAGGAAGCTCTGGCACAAAATATCACCGCTCGTCTATTCATCCAGTCGGAGATCAACACGCGAGCCCTGACCTCAGTCGATCCCGCGCGTCTGGCCCTCTCACGGCAGTCTGGCCGTCATATCTCCCAGATCTTCCGGCAGCGCGAACAGGCGGGAGACTTCCGCTGGTCCCTGACGCTCTATCCGACAATCGGGTATGCTCAGGATACCAATATGTCGCTCCGCGAGTTTGAAGAGTTCGTCTTTGATGTCTGCTTCCTGAATGATCCCGATCCGGTAGCCCGCTGGAAAGAGCTCTCTGTCAACCAGCAGCGTCTTGTCGATTGGCTCAAAGGGAAAAAGAAAGTGCATATCCTGGGCGAGGGCACAGACCTGACCCTATCAATTGAAGATCGTATCTTTATCAACAGCGACGGCAAGCGCAATTTCCCGAGCGGTGAGTTCTTCACCAGCCCGGTCGAGAACAGCGCCAATGGCGTCATTCAATATGATATTCCTTCAACCTACAGTGGACGCGCAGTTGAGGGGATTCGCCTTGTCTTCAAGGAAGGAAAAGTTGTTGAAGCCAGTGCTCGCGTCGGCCAGGAGATCCTTGAACAAATGCTAGCACTGGATGAGGGCGCACGATACCTCGGAGAGTTCGCGTTTGGTACCAATACCCGCGTGACTCGTGGCACCAGAAACATTCTCTTTGATGAGAAAATGGGTGGCACCGTTCATCTGGCGCTTGGTGCCAGCTATCCAGAAACGGGCGGTCTGAACAAATCAGCGCTACACTGGGATATGATCTGCGACCTGCGCACAAAGGGTGAAGTCTGGGTTGATGATACCCTCTTTCTGAAAGATGGTCAGATTCTTATCTAGCCTACACACAACAAAGCGGCGAGCACTTCGTATACATTGTATAAGGAAGCGCGAATTTGAGATGCAGGCAGTAGATACGTTCATTTCTTGTATGGACTTATCCTACTGCCTTTGTTTTCATGCAGCATCGAGTGTCGACAACCGACAACGCATATATGAGGAGGTTCCTTTTCATGGCAACCTGTAGAAATTGTGGTAGCGATGTTACCGGCAAAAAGTTCTGTCCCGAATGCGGCACCCCCGTACAGGTTGGCGGACGCTATGCCTTTTGCCCGCGCTGTCATGCCGAGACAGCTCCCGATGTCGCATTTTGTCAGCATTGTGGCACCGCGCTCCAGCCAACGGCGGCGCAGCCACACAACTCGACCCCACAAAGTCGCCCCTGTCCGTCCTGTCATACAATGGTTCCGATGGCAAGCGTGTTCTGCCCGGGATGTGGCTATAATCTTGGCCCCAATACTGGTACCGGCATGGGCACCAATCCAAACACCAATATAAGCAGTCCCGGAGCCCATAGCGGCCCCACGATCTGTCAGCGCTGTGGACGACAGAATGATCCGGGTGCGTCGGTCTGTCATGGTTGTGGACAGCCGCTGGCTCACGGGCAGCAGCCCACGCCGACACCCTATCCGGGCAATCAGCAGATGCCACAGCCCTACCAGCAGCCCCAGCCACCACAGGTCCACTATCAACAGCAACAGGTCCATTATCCACAACAACAGACATACCCACAGCAACCATATGGGCAACCTCCCTATCCGCAGCAGCCATATGGGCAGCCTCCCTATCCACAACAACCCTATGGGCAGCCCTATCCGCAGCAGCCACCATATAGCGGATTCCAACCTGCTCCCAATCAGATGGTGATTCTCTGCCCAACCTGCCGCGCGCTCTCACCAGTTGGCGCCTCGCATTGTCTGAACTGCCATCAGAGCTTGCTCGGTATCCCACCAATTCAGGCAAACCAGCTCCCGCCCAACCTGCAACCGCAGAAAGGCGGCTTCCTGCAAAGTGATGGCGGAAAAATGGCGGTCGGTGCACTGGGTGGTGCAGCAGCGGCAATTGGCGGCTTTATGCTCTTAGATGCGGTTGATGATATCTTTGACCACGACAGCGGACCACTGGATGATCTCTTTGATTAGTAAGCAACAGAGATAGGAAGGGAAGGGCAGGCATTTACTGCCTCCCTTCTTATTTTATATATACCGAGATTATGCGCCAACGCGACCCTATCTCACCCACTCAACCTACATATCCTGGATAAGGATGAGCAACTTTTCTTCCTATTCTCATGGTTTCCAGTTGCGACAATGCGCTAAAACGTCTATAATACAGCGAGATAAGCTGATTCTGAGTAAAGTAAAATAGCAACTGTACGCGTTTTATTGAAATTCACCTTTTTTGACTTATCAGGAACTATAAGGAGATCACGGCCCTCTTCTCTCAGGTGAAAGAGGCTGAGTGCCTGACGAATAATCTACATGAACTACGAGCGAACCACGCTGCAAAATGGACTACGTTTGTTGACCGCTCAGATGCCTGGTATGCGCTCCGCGAGCATTGGCTTCTTTTTTTCTGTCGGTTCACGCTACGAAGAAGATCGTATAGCAGGCGTCTCACATTTTATCGAGCATATGCTTTTCAAGGGGACCCGCCGCTATCCTTCCGCAAAACATATATCCGAGGCGATAGAAGGTGTTGGAGGGGTATTTAACGGGAGCACAGGGAAAGAGATTACCCACTACACAGCTCGTGTACCGGGCGAGTATCTTGAAAATGTGCTGGATGTGCTGGCAGATATGGTGCGGCATCCGCTCTTTCTACCTGAAGAGCTTGAAAAAGAGCGGAATGTTATCATAGAAGAACTTAGCTCAACGCAAGACGATCCAGCCGAATGGGTTAGCCTGCTTGCTGATGAGGTTATGTGGCCTGATTTGCCCCTGGGGCGTGATGACGCAGGGACGATTGACTCCGTCAAAGGACTCAAGCGGGAAGACATGCTTTCCTTCTTGAACTCCTATTATCGCCCAAACTCCCTGGTTATCAGCATCGCGGGCAATATTGACCCGCAGCAAAGCAAACAGCTGGTAGAAAAGTATTTTGCCGACTGGGAAGCGAAACAGGGTCCACGCTGGAAACTCAGTCTTCCCCCTCGGGACGTATCGGCGGTGCGTTCGATCCAGAAGGCAACCGAACAAACCAATATCTGTCTCGCGACACTCGGCGTTTCATACCTGTCGCCAGACTATTACCCTTTCCTCTTGCTCAACGCACTGCTTGGTGACGGTATGAGCTCGCGGCTCTTCCTGTCTATCCGCGAAGAGCAGGGGCTGGCATATGACATAGGAAGCTACTACAATAGCTACAACGAGACGGGAAGCCTGGTTATCAGTGCGGGAGTGGACCCGGCACACACCAAGAAAACGATACGCGCAATAGTGAAAGAGCTGCAACGACTCTGTGACGAACCAATCCCCCAGGACGAGCTGGAACGGATCAAAGCCTATATGCGTGGTGGCCTCTGGCTCGGCCTCGAAGGTACCCAGCAGGTAGCCTCCTGGCTTGGTAGTCAGGAATGTCTTCAGAATCGTGTACGCAGCATGGAAGAAACAGAACAGCGGATGAATGCAGTGACAGCACAGGATATTCAGCGTGTAGCCCGCTATTGCTTCGCTCCCGAGTGGCGACGCCTTGCCATCATCGGGCCGGAAAACGTCCGGCACGCTGAGTACTTCAATACGTTGCTAACAGGTGTGTAAAGAGGGAAGAGGAGACCTATTTTTATGGCACAAGTAACGCTTCGTCAGTACCTGCAAGAGACAGAAGATGCCATCAGTAGCGGTCGCATTGACGACGCGTTTGCGCGTTGTCAAAATATCCTTGCCCACTTTCCGGAGTCGCTGGAGGCGCAGCGACTCCTCGGCGAAGTGTACCTGGCTCAGGGAAATCTCGATGATGCTCAGCAAGCATTCGACTGGGTTCTAACCAATGACCCGGAGAATGTTGTTGTCTACTGCGACCGGGCATTAATCAGTGAGCGACAGGGTGATTATGATACAGCGCTTGATTGCTATCAGCAGGCCTACGAGTTGAGCCGTGGCAACAGCCAGATCCGCAACGAGTTCAATGCATTGAGCGCCCGCGTTGGACAGCAGGGCTTTATGTATTCTCGCGCTGGCCTGGCTCGCCTCTACATGCGGGGCAGTTTATTCATTCAGGCTATTCAGGAATGGGAAGTAGTGCTTGCAACTACTCCCGATCGCCTGGATGCACGCACTGGTCTGCTTGAAACATTCTGGCGCGAAGGGCTCTATGACCGGGTCGAGCAACTGGCAAACCAGATTCTTCAGGAAGTGCCGGGCTGTGTAAAGGCGCTTCTGCTTCTCGCTCATGTCACTTCGCCGAAAGATATGCGTCAGGCGCAGCAGTTGCTTCAACAGGCTGAGAAACTCGACCCTGATCTTCAGCTTGCTCAGGACCTTTTTGCCGATATGTTCGTCAAACAAGCTCATGAGCCGTTCCTGCAACTTCTCCGCAAAGAACCTTCACAGCTCGATACGGAAGGAGCGCGCAGCGGGGCCCCCGCCTTTGCCGATGAGCTTGTCAGCGCAACACCCTCAAATACTGCCTACTCGTCCCACGGCTTCTCCGATGAGTTGCCAAGCTGGGCCAGTCTACCCGCTGTCCATCCTGAAACTACGCCCTCATCCACGCCCGTCAACAGCAATCCAGAGGAAACGATGTTCCCGCAGTGGATGGATACCGTCGCGAAAACCAATATGTGGGCCACACCTGAAGATGCCGCCCGTGCTAACAATCAGGATATTCCAGACTTCGCTGCATACCTGGATAGCTCCTCGCAGTCAGCCTCTTCATGGGAAACTCAGAATCAGCAACCAGAACAGCCTGTTGCCGATTTTGGTCAGCTTTTCACTTCTCCTCAGCAGGAGCAACCTTCACTTTCTGAACAATCTGAGCAGTTTTCTTCATGGGAAAGCTTATCAGCGTTCGCAGCCACTCCGACAAACAATGAGCAACAACCACAGGCCGAAACGATCAGCAATGAAGTATCTTTCAGCGGTAACTGGGACAATGCACAGAAACAGGACGAGAACCAGGCTGCGCCAGCATGGCTGAATATGCTGACCCAATCGAGCGAGCGTAAAGTGAATAGCACTGAACTCCCTCCGGTTCCCGCTCCGATAGAACAACAACCGGTCGAACAGCAGCAACTCCCCGAAGAAACAAAGGCTTCTGTACAGCAGCCCTCTAGCCCGAGCTGGAGCGAAGATTCACAGGAACTTCCCGCCTTCAGTATGGGCGACGACGATGATGTTATCCCGTTTGGCCCCGAATGGCTGAAATCTATCGGCGCGGAATCCATCGAGGATGACGAGAAACCACAACTCGTTCAAGAAGCGTCTGCTCTGGCAGAGAACAAGCAACAACCAGCCGCTACTATGCCAGACAACACAGTATCTCAGCCCGAGAAGCCAAAAGACGAACCTGCATGGCTCAGCCAGCTATACC
>Ga0164243_10006995_pt1 | contig 16946 bp, 16 predicted proteins | sample OricompcompostOP_FD_108781 | JGI IMG/M metagenome (GOLD analysis project Ga0164243, IMG submission 108781) | Organic Plus compost microbial communities from Emeryville, California, USA - Original compost - Organic plus compost (OP) | ecosystem: Engineered > Solid waste > Mixed feedstock >... | reverse complement strand
GCCACTCCTCGGTCGTGGTCGACAGGAAACGGCCCGCATGCCCGATTCCGGCGTTGTTCACGACCACGTCGGGCACCCCGTGCCGACCGACGACCTCGTCGGCGAACTTCCGCATCGCGGCCTCGTCCGACACGTCCACCCGGTACGCGTGCCCGCCGGTCTCACGTGCCGCCTCGAAGTCCAGATCGCACACGACGACCTCCGCGCCCCGCGCCGCAAACGCTTGCGCGGTGGCCCTGCCGATTCCGCTGCCCGCCCCGGTCACCACGACCAGTGGACCCTCCCGCGAACCGGCCCGTGCTCGCGACAGCGCATGCGTAGCCGGTTTGCCCTCGATGTGGTCGATCAGCTCCGTGGCCATCCGTGCGACTTCGGCGCCGTCGCGCAGCAGCGCGGTCCAGTGCCCCGCGTAGAGCTTGCGCCGCCACAGGTTCGGCGCCCACCGTTCGAGCCCCTCGGTGAGCGCGGGCGTGACGTAGTGGTCGTGCACCGGCGTGATGACCTGGACCGGCACCTCGGTCCGGCGCTCGCGCGGGTTGCTCAGCCGCGCCCGGAAATTGGCCCGGTACAGCGACACGCCGTGCGCCGCGTCGCCGGCCAGCGTGTCGGCCGGGTGCTCCGCGCGCCGCGGCACGCCCTCCACCCGGTGCAGCAGCTCGGGCCAGCGCTTGGCGAGCACCAGCCGCCACAACAACTCCGGCACCACGGGTGTGTGGAAGGCGAGCACGTACCAGGAGTGCAGCTGCTGGACCAGCGCCTGCTTGAGCTTGCGTGGTGTCGGGCGCCGGAACCGGTCCCGCATCCAGTGTCCGACGTGATCGAGGCATGGCCCGGAGATCGACGTGTAGGACGCGATCCGCTCGTCCGCGCCCGGTTCGGTGACCGGCTCCCACGCCTGGATCGAGCCCCAGTCATGCGCGATCACGTGCACCGGCCGGTCCGGGCTCACCGCGTCGGCGATGGCGAAGAAGTCGTTCTTGAGGTGTTCGAGCCGGTAGGAGGCGGTGCCCCGTGGCGAGCCGGACTGGCCGGCGCCGCGCACGTCGTAGCGGACCACGTGAAACCGCTCGGCGAGTACGTCCGCCACGTCGTCCCAGACCGTGTGCGTGTCCGGGTAACCGTGCACCAGGATCACGGTGGGCGCGTCCGGCGGGCCGTCCTCGAACACGGCCAGTCGAACGTCTCCCGACAACACTGTCCTCATGGCCGGAAGTTAACTGTGACTTCGGGTAACAGTCAAGCTGCGATAGGCTGGACCACCAGTTGCCTGTTTTCGTACAGAGGAGTCGAGGCGTGAACGACCGGCCGGACCCGGCACCCCTGCCCACCGGCCTCGACCTCGATCATCCCAACGCCGCGCGGGTGTATGACTACTTCCTCGGCGGCACGGCGAACTGGGCGATCGACCGGATGCTCGGGGACAAGCTGCTCGAGGCCGTGCCGATCATCCAGACCGGCGCGCGGATCAACCGCGAGTTCCTCAACCGCGCGGTGCGGTACTGCCTGCGGCGCGGCATCACGCAGTTCCTCGACCTCGGCTCCGGCACGCCGACCGTCGGCAACGTGCACGAGGTGGCCGACAAGCTCGAGCCCGACAGCCGGTGCGTCTACGTCGATCGCGAGCCGGTCGCCGTCGCGCACGCGCGGATCCTGCTCGACCAGCACGGCGATCCGAAGCGGCACACGGTGCTGCACGCCGATCTGCGCGACGTCAAGAAGGTGTGGCAGGAAGCCGTGGCCAGCGGTGTGCTCGACATGTCGCGGCCGATCGGCCTGCTGATGGTGTCGGTGCTGCACTTCCTGGATCCGCAGGACGAGGTGGCCGATGTCGTCGCGGAGTACCGGGAACTATTGCCGCCGGGCTCACACCTGATCATCTCGCACGCCACGCTCGACGCGGTGCCCGACGACGAGCGGGGCCAGTTCGAGCGGGGCGTGGAGCTGTACCGGTTGTCGGGCAATCCCGCGGCGCCGCAGTCGCCGGAGGTGATCCGCGGGTACTTCGGCGATTTCCGGCTGGTCCGCCCCGGCGTGGTGTGGCTGCCCGAATGGCATCGCGACGCGGGCGCGTACCACCACAGCGCGCGCTTGGCGGACACCCCGTCGGCGTGCTGTTTCCTCGGCGGGATCGGTGTGAAGGACTGACGGCGGCCGCCGGTACTCGCCTATTCTGGGCGGAAAACCGACGAAAGGTGCGCCGGGATGAGAACCCTGCCGACCGGGAGCGACGCCGAGGCCCTGCTCGCGGAGGCGCGCAAGGCGCTATGGGTGATGGTCGGTTTCCTTGCGGTCGTGTGGATCCTGCAGATCGTCAACTGGCTCACGGACTACTCGCTCAGTTTCGATTACGGGATCAGGGCCCGTGAGGTCGGCTCACTGCCGGAGATCTTCAGCTCGCCTTTCCTGCATTTCAGCTGGGCACATATCGAGGGCAACTCCGGGCCGCTGTTCATTTTCGGCTTCCTCGCCGCGTACCGGGGCGTGAAGAAGTTCCTGTGGGTGACACTGCTGATCGTCGTCGTCGGTGGGCTCGGCGCGTGGTTCACCGAGAGCGACCAGACCGTGCTCGCCGGCGCCAGCGGAGTCGTGTTCGGCTACTTCGGTTACATCATCGTGCGCGGGTTGTTCGACCGGCGGCCGATCGACCTCGTGATCGGCCTGGTGATGGCGCTGTGCTTCGCCTACCAGTTCGCCGCGCTGCTGCCGACCGAGGAGGGCGTCAGCTGGAAGGGGCACCTGTTCGGTTTCGTCGCGGGCGTGCTCGGCGGCTGGCTGTTCCGCGAACGCCGGCCCAAGCCCGAACTCGCCCCCGAGGGCCCGACGACATTGCTGGACAAGCCGACCGAGGCATGAGGTCGGCGAATGGACCAGCTGTCCTGAAAATTGGTCGCCTTGTCCTGGGTCAGCCGAGTGCCGAGGACCGGTAGGTGTAGAGCACCGACGAGTCGTCGTCCGGTACCACCTGCAGGGAAAGGGAATTCCCGTCCGTACCGACCCAGACCGGGTTGCGGGTGAGTGAGTTCCCGGCCGGGGTGAGCCCGGTGATCGGCACCGTGTTGACCGCGTCCAGCGTCCGCAGGTCGATCAGGGACAGCCCGCCGAGTTGCACGGTCTGGCTGCCGACGTTCAGCGCGGCGACACCGCCGCAGACGGCCTTGCCCCGGGGCAGGTAGTGGCAGTCCTGGAAGTCGACGAACTGTTCCGGGTTGGCGGTCCGGCTCAGCTGCCCGCCGCGGGGATTCCATACGTAGTACTGCCGCGAACCCCAGTTCATCCCCACGAAACGGTTGTTCGCGACGTCGTGCACGAGGCCGCCGATATGGTCGTTCACCCGGAAGGCCTCGGTGACCTGCCACGTTTGCGGATCAATGCGGTAGACGATCGCGTGGCTGCCCGGCCGGTACTCGGCGACCGGCACCCACAGGTAGCGCCCGTCGAAGTCGAAACCGCCGGGGTGGTAGACGATTCCCTCGCCGAGGCGCAGATCGTGCAGCAGGTTGCCGTTCGCGTCGAACTCGAACAGGTGGCCGATGCCGGCGCCGGGCGTGCGGTCGTAGCCGTCACAGGCGGGATCGCATTTCTGGGTCGGTTCGAGAATTTCCACCGACGTCATGAAGTAGCGATCACCCGACTTCACGATGCCCTGCGGGTGAAAGGTGTTGAACCGTAAGGCAACCGCGGCCGTTTGGGTCCACGTGGTACTTCTGCTGAGCTCGCCGAGCAGGGTGGCCGTGTCGCCGTCCGTAGTGGACGGACCGGCCGCCGAAGCGGTCACCCCGAGTACGCTCAGTGCGAGCGCCAGCATCGAAACCACACCAAGTCGCCGTCGCATTGCCGATCCTCCAAGATCGATTCGTGCGAGGGCAGTACAGCAGGTTGTACTGAACATCCCGTGCCCGCGAGGTGAAGAACAGTGGCAGTCGACGTGGTGACCGAAACGGTCATCGGTGCCTCGCCGCACCGAGTGGCCGAGTACGCGGCCGATCCCGGCAACGCGCCGGAGTGGTATGCCAACATCGAGTCGGTCGAGTGGCTCACCGAGCCGCCGTTGCGGACCGGTTCGCGGATCGCGTTCGTGGCGAACTTTCTCGGTCGCAAGCTCGCCTACACGTATGAGATAGCGGAGTACGTGCCCGGCCGCAGGCTCGTGATGCGCACGGCGCAGGGCCCGTTTCCGATGGAGACCACCTACGAGTGGGCCGCCGAAGGTGAGTCGACGCGGATGACCCTGCGCAACCGGGGCGAGCCGAGTGGTTTCGCGAAGGTGAGCGCCCCGGTGATGGCCGCCGCGATGCGCCGCGCCAATCGCAAGGATCTCGCCAGACTGAAAGGGTTGCTCGAAGCGCGCTAGGGTCGGCTGTGTGTCGGTCCGTGAGCTGGTCGTGCTGGGCACCGCGAGCCAGGTGCCCGGCCGCGCCCGTAACCACAACGGGTACCTGCTGCGCTGGGACGGCGAAGGATTCCTGTTCGACCCCGGTGAGGGCACCCAGCGGCAGATGCTGCTGGCCGGCGTCTCCGCCTCGGCGATCACCCGGATCTGCCTGACCCATTTCCACGGCGACCACTGCCTCGGGCTGCCCGGTGTGGTGCAACGGCTTTCGCTCGACGGGGTGCGCCATCCGGTGCACGCGCACTATCCGGCGTCCGGACAGGAGTACTTCAACCGGCTGCGGCACGCGAGCGTGTTCCACGAGACCGCCGAGATCCGCGAATCACCCGTGCTGAGCGACGGCGAGATCGCCGAGGGCGAGTTCGGCAAGCTGTACGCGCGGCGGCTGGACCATCCGGTGGAGTCGTTCGGGTACCAGCTCGTCGAACCCAGCGGCCGCCGGATGCTGCCGGAGGCGCTGGCGCGCTTCGGCATCACCGGACCCGAGGTCGGCGAGTTGCAGCGCACCGGTTCGCTCAGACTCGGGCATCGCACGGTGACCGCGGAACAGGTCAGCGTCGTGCGGCGGGGGCAGCGGGTAGCCTTCGTGATGGACACGCGGCTGTGCGACGGCGTGTACGAACTCGCCGAGCATGCGGACCTGCTGGTGATCGAGTCGACGTTCCTCGACGCGGAAGCCGGGCTGGCCGAGGACTACGGCCACCTCACCGCCCGCCAGGCGGCGAGGGTCGCGGCCGAATGCCAGGTGCGCAAGCTGGTGCTCACCCACTTCTCGCAGCGCTACGACGATCCGCTCAAGTTCTACGAGGAGGCCGCGGAAATCTTCGGCGGCGAGATCGTGGTCGCCGAGGACCTCAGCCGCGTCTCGCTGCCGGGCCGCCGATAGTCCACACGCGACACTACGACGCGGTGAGCTGTTCGTGCCGGGGTGCGACGTGCAGCACCGGGCGGGCGCCGAGTGCCTCGCGCAGGCGGTCGTTCTCCGCCTGGAGTTCGCTCAGCAACCGCTGCTGTTCATGCCACGACACCGGCGCCGACTCGTACTCGCGCATGAGCTTGCGCGCGTCCTCCGGCACCGGCAGCCGCGCGGCGCGGTCGCGTTCGGCGCGGCCCAGCATCCTGGCCAGCCTGCGGGTTTCGGTGGTCAGAATCCTTGTGCGGCCCAGAATCTTGTGCCGCAACGGATCCTCGGGGTTGTCCAGGTCGACCTCGGGAAGGTACGTGCGCATCGTCCCGTGCGGCAGGTAGTGCGCCGAGCCGACCATCTCGTTGAAGCCGGCCTCGACCGACCGGTCGACCAGGAACGCGGTGCCAAGGCCTACCAGATGCCAGGTGACCTCGCGTGCCCACCGCTCGAACTCCTCGGCCGCCTGCTCGCCCTGGCTGATCATGTAGACCGGTCCGCGCCGCGTCTCGTCGGCGAGGAAGTCCATCAGATCGGGCAGATGCCCGGTGGTGACCCACTGTGGCGCCGGCCCCATTTCCGTGCGCCCGTCCACGACGCTGAGCCTGCCGAGCAGCGCGCGCAGCACGCTCGGCACCGACATGCAGCGGTTGTACGGCGCCTCGCCCAGCCCGGCGCAGTCGTCCCTGGTCTCGATCTCGGTCCAGATCCAGCCGGGTCCGTCCGGCCGGTCGAACACCGAGATCGTGGTGCGCCAGACGTCGCGGGGCTGCGCGTCCGGATGCTGGCGCCGCCACTGGTAGAGCTGGCCATCCTCCCGGCGATCGCGAAGGATGGTGACCAGATCGTCGTGGTCGAGCACGTACTGGCCGGGACGGTCGGCGTCGAGATGGATCTCCTTGCTCGCGAGCCATCTGCCGAGATGGTCGATCACGGTGCCGAGGAGCTCTTGACCGGGCGCGACCCGGAGGAAGGACCGGAATCCGACAGCCATCGCCGTCTCCTACCGCTAGGGGACATTTGAAACCGCTGTGCCGTACAGTGAATCAAGTCTGCCGCCGGGGTTCCCGGCAGTCAAGGGGCAAACCCACCCCCGCCTTGATCGGGGCCAGGCGGCCTGGTCTGATTTCGCCGTGACCGCGGAACGGACGCCACCGGGAGTGAGCCGGAACAGGCGCAACGTGATCAGCTGGGCCTTGTGGGACTGGGGTAGCGCGTCGTTCAACGCCATCATTCTCACCTTCGTTTTCACCGTGTACCTGACGAAAGCGGTGGCGGCGGACGAGACCACGGGCTCGGCGCGGCTGGGGCTCGGGCTGACCATCGCGGGCATCTGCGTCGCGCTGCTGGCGCCCGTCACCGGGCAGCGCAGCGACGTGAGCGGGCGGCACAAACTGTGGCTCGCCGTGCACACGGGCGTCGTCGTGGCCTGCATGGTGGGCATGTTCTTCGTCAAGGACAGCCCGTCCCACCTGGCGCTGGGCATCACGCTGGTCGCGATCGGCGTGGTGTTCGTGGAGTTCGGGCAGGTGAACTACAACGCGCTGATGCTGCGCGTGTCCACCAGGGACAACCTCGGCCGGGTCTCCGGATTCGGCTGGAGCATGGGCTATTTCGGCGGTCTCGTCGCGCTGACCTTCGTGTTGTTCGCGTTCGTGCAGCCCGATGTCGGACTTTTCGGGGTCACCTCGGAGGACGGGCTCAACATCCGCGTCGTAGCGCTCTTCTGCGCGGTGTGGTTCGTCGTTTTCGCGTTGCCGATCCTGCTGTTCGTGCCGCAGGGGCCACCGTCGGGACAGGACCGTCGCCGCAACTTCTTCGCCAGCTACGTGGTGCTCGGCAAGCGGATCGCGGACATGTGGCGCGACGACCGCAACACGCTGTGGTTCCTCATCGCGAGCGCGATCTACCGCGACGGGCTGCTCGCGATCTTCACGTTCGGCGGCGTGATCGCGGCGGGCACGTTCGGCTTCTCGTCCACCGAGGTGGTGATCTTCGCGATCGGCGCCAACCTCAGCGCCGGCGTCGGCGCGCTGCTGGGCGGCAGGCTGGACGACCGGTTCGGGCCGAAGAAGGTCATCGTCGGTTCGCTCATCGCGCTGGTCGTGGTCGGTGTCGCGCTGGTGGTGCTGCCGGGCAAGGCCTCGTTCTGGGTGTGCGGGCTCGTGCTGACGCTGTTCGTCGGCCCGTCGCAGGCCGCGGGACGGACGTTCCTGGCGCGGATCGTGCCGCGCGAACGCGAAGGCGAGGCGTTCGGGCTCTACGCGACGACCGGCCGCGCCGCGACGTTCATCGGCCCGGCGGCGTTCAGTGGTTTCATCGCGGTGTTCGGCTCACAGCGCGCTGGCATGGCGGGGCTGGTGCTCGTCCTGCTCGTCGGGCTGCTCGTGTTGCTGCCGGTGAAGGGGCCCGAGGCCACATCCCGGGCTGCCTGAGATCACCCGCGTCGATCGCCTGTTCCCGCCGCTCCCTGGGTGATACTGCTCGCCGGAGTTGATCACGACGAGGGGCTGGAGTTGACCATCAAGAAGGGCCTGCCGCTGCTGGCGGCGGTGATCGTGGCCGTGCTCGTGACCGTGTGGCAGTCGGGGGTGTTCACCACGCCGGCGAACCCGCCCGCGTCGGCGGCGTCCGCGGGCAGCGAACTGGCGGAGCTCGTGGTGCAGGCGCGCAGCGGGATGGGCGGGTACTCGCGGGAGAAATTCCCGCACTGGGCCACGGTTTCGGGATCCTGTGACACGCGCGAGACCGTGCTCGAACGCGACGGCCAGGACGTGCGTACCGACAGCGAATGCCGTCCCACCTCGGGCACCTGGCGCAGCCCCTACGACGGCGGCACCTGGACGAAAGCGTCCGATGTGGACATCGACCACACCGTGCCGCTCGGCCAGGCCTGGGAGTCCGGCGCCGCCAAATGGACCAACGACCAGCGCAAGGCCTTCGCCAACGACCTCACCCGGCCCCAGCTGCGCACCGTCACCGACAACGTCAACCAGGCCAAGGGCGACAAGGCCCCGGACGAATGGCGCCCGCCGCTGGAGTCGGACTGGTGCACCTACGCGACCGACTGGATCACGGTGAAGCACTACTACAAGCTGACCGTCACGCAAGCCGAGAAGGGCGCGCTGACCGACATGCTGACGCGCTGCTGACCCGCGCGAAGGTTTTGTCGCCGACCGCGATGAGTTTTCGCTCCTGATCCGGTCCAATTGGGCAAAAGGACCGAAAAGGAGCCGCGATGTCCACCAAGATCTTCGTCAACCTGCCCGTCAAGGACCTCCAGAAGTCGATCGACTTCTTCAGCGAGGTCGGCTACACGTTCAACGCGCAGTTCACCGACGAGAACGCCACCTCGATGGTGATCAGCGACGACATCTACGCGATGTTGCTGACGGAGTCGTTCTTCAAGACCTTCACCGACCGCGAGATCGTGGACGCCACGAAGCAGGCCGAGGTGCTGATCGCGCTGTCCGCGGACTCCCGCGAGGCCGTCGACGAGCTCGTGGACAAGGCCATCGCGGCGGGCGGCACCGAGGCGCGCGAGCCGCAGGACCACGGCTTCATGTACGGCCGCAGCTACGCCGACCTCGACGGCCACGTCTGGGAAATCATGTGGATGGACGAGTCCGCCATCGAGGGCTGACACCTATTCGGCGGTCTCCGCAGGGGTGAGACCGCCGAAGGTGGTGCTGACGTCCGTCGCGGCGCGCAGGGTCTGGTACACGACGCAGTAGCGCTCGGTGAGCCGCTGCAGAGTCTCCAGCCGCGCCGCGTCGGCGTCGGTGTCCAGCTCGAAGGACAGCCGGATCGCGCGGAAGCCGACCGGTGCCTGCTTGTCCACGCCCAGCGTGCCGCGGAAGTCGAGATCGCCCTCGGCACGCACCGTGCCACCGCGGATCTCCAGGCCCAGCGAGGTCGCGACCGCGCGCAGCGTCACGCCGGCGCACGCGACCAGGGCGTCCAGCAGCATGTCGCCCGAGCAGGCCAGCGAGCCGTCCCCGCCCGCGGCCGGGTGCAGCCCGGCCTCGACCAGTGCCCGGCCCGTGCTGACCTTGCAGGACACCGCCGTGCCGGACAGTTCCGCGTCCGAGCTCAACGTGACCACGGCGGCGTCCGGATCGTCCCGGTAGCGTTCCTTAAGCGGGGCCTGCAGCTCCCGCAGCGCGGCGGCGTCCATCGAACCAGCTCCCTGCGGTTTCGAGGAAGGCGTTGTTGTCTTCCGGCTCGCCGATCGTGACACGGCACCCGTCGGCAGCGAAAGGCCGCACGAGCAGGCCGGCGCGACGGCATTCGGCGGCGAAGTCCGCGGTCTCGGCGCCGGTCGGCAGCCACACGAAGTTCGCCTCGGTGTCCGGCACCTGCCAGCCCTGGCGCAGTAGAGCGGCCCGCACCCGCCGCCGCTCCCCGACGACCGCGTCGACCCGTTGCCGCATGGCGTCCTGGCTGCGCAGCGACTCGATCGCGGCGTGCTGCGCGATCGTGGAAACGCCGAACGGCACGGCGCATTTCCGGATCGCCTCGGCGACCGGTGGGTGCGCGATCGCGTAACCCACCCGCAGCCCGGCCAGCCCGTACGCCTTGGAAAACGTCCGAAGCAGGCACAGATTCGGGTGCGCGGCGAGGAAATCGAGCCCGTTCGCGGCCCGCTCGTCGCGGACGAACTCGACATAGGCCTCGTCGAACACCACGAGCACGTCCTCGGGCACGTTGTCGAGGAACTCGGCGAACTCGTCGCGCCGCACGGCCGGGCCGGTCGGGTTGTTGGGCGAGCACACGACCACGAGTTTCGTGCGCTCGGTGACCGCGGCGGCCAGCGCTTCCAGGTCCAGGCGCGCGCCCGGGTCGAGCGGCACCTCGATGTTCGCGGCGCCGGAGATCCGCACGGTGATCGGGTAGGCCTCGAACGACCGCCACGGGTACACGACCTCGCCACCGGGCTGTGCGACGGTCTGCACGATCTGCTGCAGCACGCCGACGCTGCCGGTGCCGACGGCCAGGTACTCCTCCGGCACCGTAAGGTGTTTCGCCAGCTCCGCGACCAGTTCCGCGGCGGAGAGGTCGGGATAACGGTGCATCTCCGACGCGGCGGCCACCGCGCGTTCGAGTACCCCGGGCAGCGGTGGGAACGGATTCTCGTTGCTGGACAACTTGGTCAGCCCGGTCAGCGCCGCGCCCGCCCGATAGACGGGAATGTCGTCGAGGGCGGCGCGAAGCCTTGGCGTCATCGGTCCTCCAGAAAGTCGGCCGCGGCCTGTTTGAACACGCGGCTGGACACCGCGTTGAAGTGGTTCCGCTTGGGAACCGGCACGAACTCCGCGCCGATCCGCGCCGCGAAGTCCCCGGCCGCCGACGCTATCTCGTCGGCTTCTCCGGCGACCACGAGCACCGGAACCGTTGCCGTGCCGTCGATTCCGTGCCCGGCGATCCCCTCGGCGCAGGCCGCCGGCCCGTCCAGCGGCTCGATGTCCTGTTTGGACACAGCACGTCCATCGTTCCCGCCGAGCACGAGCTTGCGCACGCGTCCGCGCCGTGCCAGCTCCCAGCCGACCAGTCCGCCCATCGAGTACGTGATCGCGTCCACTGTGGACAGGTCAAGGGCGTCGAGCACGGCGGCCACATCGTCGGCGAGATTCCCTGGCGTGTAACCGGTTTCAGGTTTGTCGCTTTGCCCGTGCCCGCGCAGGTCGACGGTCACCACGCCACGCCCGTCGAGCGCGCGGAGCCAACCCGTGTCGATCCAGTTCCGCCTGCCGTCCGAGGCGAATCCGTGCACCAGCAGTACCGGACGCTCACCCGGCGCCACATCGTAGAAGATCTTCGTGCCGTCCCCGGCCGTCGCGAACATGCTCAGTCCTCCGGCGGGGTCAGGCGGACGCGCCGGGTGGCCTTGCGCTCCTGCGGCACGGTGCCGACGATGCCTGCCTTGTCGTCGTCCACGGCGAAGGTCACCAGCGGATCGCCCACCGACAGCTCCTCCGACTCGCCGACGTGCAGTTTGAGGATCCGGCCCGACTGCGGCGACGGGATCTCGACGGCGGATTTGGTGGTCTCGACCTCGATCAGCGGCGCGTTGCGCTCGACGAAGTCGCCCTCGGCGACCAGCCATTCCAGCACGGTCGCATTGATCAGGCCCTCCCCGAGATCGGGAAGCGGGAACGTCACCTCAGCCACGGCGGTACTCCAGTACGGTCTGCACCCCGGTCAGGATGCGGTCGATGCTCGGCAGGTACTCGTCTTCCAGCGCGCCGGACGGGTAGGGCACATCGAAGCCCGTGACCCGCTGGACGGGTGCGCGCAGTGTGCCGAAGCAGCGTTCGGTGATCAACGCGGCCACCTCCGCGCCGAGCCCGGCGGTCAGCGGCGCCTCGTGCACGATCACCGCGCGGCGGGTCCGGCCCACCGATTCGGCGAGTCCGTCGGCGTCGATCGGCTTGAGCCAGCGCAGATCCAGCACCTCCAGCTCGACGCCGTCCTCCGCGGCCAGTTCGGCGGTTTCGACGCAGCGGGCGACCATCGCACCCCACGCGACGAGCGTCGCGTGCTTGCCGGGCCGCACGATGCGGCTGGTGCCGGCCGGCAGGGTCTTCGCCGGTGCCTCAGGATCGAAGGACTCGCGATGCCAGTACCGTGACTTCGGCTCCATGAAGATCACCGGATCGGGATCGGCGATCGACTGGCGCAGCAGGTGATAGCCCTCGGCTGGCGAGGACGGCGAGACGACCTTGAGCCCCGGCACGTGCGCGAACAGCGTCTCCAGGCTCTCGCTGTGGTGCTCCGGTGCGCGGATGCCGCCGAAGCTGGGCAGCCGCAACGTGATCGGCATGGCCACGGTGCCCCGGCTGCGGTAGTGCATGCGCGCGACCTGGTTGACGATCTGGTCGATCGCGGGGTAGCTGAACCCGTCGAACTGCAGCTCCGGCACCGGCCGCCAGCCGGCGAGCGCGAGGCCCACGGCCATGCCCATGATCGCGGATTCGGCGAGCGGGGTGTCGAACACGCGATCCGTGCCGAACTTGGTCCGCAGCCCGTCGGTCACCCGGAACACGCCGCCGAGCTCACCGACGTCCTCGCCGAAGATCAGCACCCGGTCGTCGTCCTCGCAGGCGTGCTGGAGCGCGAGGTTGAGGGCCTGCTGCAAGGAAAACACCGTGGCTTTGCGGGGTTCCGCACCCATCCGGTCCGCCGACGCGGCGGCTTCTTCGTCGCGCCCGCTTCGTGCGGTCCTCTCAGCCATTGGCCCTCCAAGCTTCTTTCTGCTCCAGCAAAGCCTTCGTGGGCTCGCGGTAGACGAAGTCGAACAACTCCTCGCCGGGCCGGTCGCCCAGCGCGAGCAGGCCCTCGCGGACCTGGCGGGTCACCTCTTTCGCGTGTGCTTCGGCCTCGTCGAGCTCGTCCCGTGACAGCTCGGCGGCGGCCTTGAGCAGCGGATCCCGCTCGGCCCACGCGCGTTCCTCGTCCAGCGTGCGATAACGGCCGGGATCGTCCGAAGTGGAGTGTGGGCCCATCCGGTAGGTCATGGCCTCGATGACCACGGGCTGCCCGCTGCGCAGTGCTTGCCGGGTCGCCTCGTACACGGCGCGGACGTCGTTGCCATCGACGCGCACCCCCTCGATGCCGTACCCCTCGGCGCGCTTGGCGACCGAACCGCCCGCGACCTGGCGTGCGGTCGGCACCGAGATCGCCCAGCCGTTGTTCTGGCAGAAGAACACGACCGGCAATCGGTACACGCCGGCGAAGTTCATCGCCTCGTGCACGTCGCCCTGCGAGCTCGCGCCGTCACCGAAATAGGTGATCGCGGCGCCGCCGGTGCCGTCGAGTTTCGCGCCCATCGCCCAGCCGACCGCGTGCGTGACCGGTCCGCCGACGACCGCGTTGAAGGGCGCGAACCTCGACGCGACGGGGTCATACAGCCCGCCGTGCCAGGTGCCCAGATGCGTCGAGAGGTAGCCGACGAGATCCACCCCCATCGCGACCGCCGCGCCCAGGTCGCGGTAGGTCGGGAAGGCGAAGTCGCGGGACAGGTCGAGTGCCGCGGCACTGCCGACCTGCGCCGCCTCCTGGCCTTTCGACGGCGCGTAACTGGGAAGCGCGCCCTGCCGCTGCATGGCGATCGCCTCCTCGTCGATGCGCCGTGCGACGAGCATGTCGCGGTAGAGCCTCCGTAGGTCCATGCAAAAAGCCTGCCCAGACGGCGGCGGACTGTGCAAGAGTTACATTTCATGCTGGTCAATCTGCTCGAAATGGTGACCTGGCGCCGGGGATCGCTGGTCAAGTTGCCTAGCTGAAAAACGATTCGATGGCCCCGGCTAGACTTGGCTAATCAAATCCCGCATGACCATTTAGATGAGGTGGCAAAGCGCGTGTCCGAGACCACGCCGAACGTGCCGGACCGGCCAGCGCTGGACGGTCTGGATGCCAAGTGGGCGGACCAGTGGGAGCAGGCCGGTGTCTACCGGTTCTCCGCCCCCGGTGACCGAGCCGCGGTGTTCTCCATCGACACACCGCCGCCGACCGTGAGCGGCTCCCTGCACGTAGGCCACGTCTTCTCCTACACGCACACCGACATCGTCGCGCGGTTCCAGCGGATGCGCGGCAAGCACGTGTTCTACCCGATGGGGTGGGACGACAACGGCCTGCCCACCGAGCGCCGCGTGCAGAACTACTACGGCGTGCGGTGCGAGCCGTCGCTGCCCTACGACCCGGACTTCACCGCGCCCGAGCCGATGATGAAGAAGGGCGAGCGGCCGATCCAGAACATCTCGCGCCGCAACTTCGTCGAGCTGTGCGAACTGCTCACCGCCGAGGACGAGAAGGCGTTCGAGCAGACGTGGCGGCACCTGGGCCTGTCGGTCGACTGGTCGCGGACCTACACCACCATCGGCCGGCACGCGCAGCGCGTCTCGCAGCGCGCGTTCCTGCGGCTGCTGCACAGGGGCGAGGCCTACCAGGCCGAGGCGCCGACGCTGTGGGACGTCGGCTTCCGCACCGCCGTCGCGCAGGCCGAGCTGGAGGACCGCGAGCACGCCGGCGCGTGGCACCGGGTCAGCTTCCACTCCCGCGACGGTGCGCCCGTCTACATCGAGACCACGCGGCCCGAGCTGCTGCCCGCGTGCGTCGCGCTGATCGCCCACCCGGACGACGAGCGCTACCAGGACCTGTTCGGGCAGACGGTCACCTCGCCGGTGTTCGGCGTCGAGGTGCCGGTCGTCGCGCACCCGGCCGCCGAGATGGAGCGCGGCGCAGGTATCGCGATGTGCTGCACCTTCGGCGATCTGACCGACGTCCAGTGGTGGCGTGAGCTGAAGCTGCCGACCCGCACGATCATCGGCCGCGACGGGCGCATCCTGCCCGAGCCGCCCGCCGGTCTGGACGGGGAACAGGGCCGCAAGGCCTACGCCGAGCTGGCGGGCGCGACCGTGCACACCGCCCGCGAGCGCGTCGTCGGGATGCTGCGCGAGTCCGGTGACCTCGACGGTGAGCCGAAGAAGACGGTGCGCCCGGTCAAGTTCTACGAGAAGGGCGACAAGCCGCTGGAGATCGTGTCCAGCAGGCAGTGGTTCATCCGCTCGATCGCGCACCAGGACGTGATGCTGCGGCGCGGTGAGGAACTGCGCTGGCATCCGTCGTACATGAAGGCCCGCTATGACGACTGGGTCCGCGGCCTCAACGGTGACTGGCTGGTCAGCCGCCAGCGGTTCTTCGGGGTGCCGTTCCCGGTCTGGTACCCGCTCGACGCCGCGGGCGAGCCGGACTACTCGTCGCCGATCCTGCCGAGCGAGGACATGCTGCCGGTCGACCCGTCCTCGGACGCCCCGGCCGGATACACCGAGGAGCAGCGCGGCAAGCCCGGCGGTTTCCTCGGCGACCCGGACATCATGGACACCTGGGCCACCTCGTCGCTCACGCCGCAGATCGCCTGCGGCTGGGAGGAGGACCCGGAGCTGTTCGCGCAGACGTTCCCGATGGACCTACGGCCGCAGGCGCACGACATCATCCGCACCTGGCTGTTCGCCACGGTGCTGCGCGCGCAGCTGGAGTCGGACACGCTGCCCTGGTACCACGCGGCGCTGTCGGGCTGGATCCTTGATCCGGACCGCAAGAAGATGAGCAAATCCAAGGGCAACGTCGTGACACCGCTGGGGCTGCTCGAACAGTTCAGCCCGGACGCGGTGCGGTACTGGGCGGCCAACGGGCGGCCCGGCACGGACACCGCGTTCGACCAGGGGCAGATGAAGATCGGCCGCCGGCTGGCGACGAAACTGTTGAACGCCAGCAAGTTCGCGCTGAGCTTCCCGGAGCCCGCCGAGGGTGCCTCGATCACCGAGACCCTCGACAAGGCGATGCTGTCCGCTTTGGACGATGTCATCCGGCAGGCGACGGAGGCGCTGGAGGCGTTCGAGTACACCACCGCGCTGGAGCGGATCGAGCGGTTCTTCTGGTTCTTCTGCGACGACTACCTGGAGCTGATCAAGCAGCGCGCGTACGACGAGGAGGGCGGCGCGGCGACGCAGTCGGCCCGCCTCGCGTTGCGGAAGGCGTTGTCGTCGCTGCAGCGGCTGTTCGCGCCGTTCCTGCCGTACTGCACGGAGGAGGCGTGGTCGTGGTGGCACACGGATTCGGTGCACACCGCGTCCTGGCCGGTCGCCGAGGCCGGAGACGGCGTCGAGGGTGACGTGATCACGCTCGCGAGCACCGCGATCAGCGCCATCCGCAAGGCAAAGAGCGACGCGAAGCGCTCGATGCGCTCCCCGGTGGAGGCCGTGCGCATCCAGGGCCCGGCGGGCCAGGTGGAGACCCTGACCGCGATCGGCGCGGACCTCCGCGCGGCGGGCAACGTCGAGGCGCTGGAACTCACCTCCGACGGCGAGGACCTCCGCATCGAGGTCAAGCTCGCGGAGCTCTGACCCCCAGCCCGCGAGTCGAACCCTCCACGCGCCCGAGTCGAACCTTCCGCGCGCCCGAGTCGAGCTTTGCGTGCGCCCGAGTCGAGCTTTCCGTGCGTGCGAGTTGGGCTTTGCGTGCGTGCGAGTCGGGCTTTGCGTGCGTGCGAGTCGGGCTTTGCGTGCGCCCGAGTCGAGCTTTGCGTGCGTGCGAGTCGGGCTTTGCGTGCGTGCGAGTCGGGCTTTGCGTGCGTGCGAGTTGGGCTTTGCGTGCGTGCGAGTTGGGCTTTCTGCGCGGTTGAGCCCGGCTTCGCGCACGCCGAGGCCGCCACTTGGTTGCGCAACGGCGCAACTCCGGCGCCGGGAATGCGCGACTCGCTGGCGCGGAGGGCTCGACTCGGCCGCGCAGATGGCGCCACCCGGGTGCGCGGAAGCTTCGACTCGGTCGTGGGGAGGGTGCGACTCAGCCGCACTGAGGGCTCGACTCGGCCGCGCAGATGGCGCCACCCGGGCGCGCGGAAGCTTCGACTCGCCCGCGCGGAAGGCTCGACTCGCCCGCACCGAAGGCGCTACTCGGCCGCGCGGAGGGCGTGACTCGGGCGCGCGGAAGCCCCGACTCGCGCACCGGGAAGGCTCGACTCGGGCGCGCGGAGGGCTCGACTCGGGCGCGTTGAGGGGTCGACTCGCGTTGAGGGGTCAGGGGTGGGGGTCGCCAAGGGGTGGAGGTGCGGTGCGGTAGCGGGGCGGGGTGACGGAGAGGCCGATCGGGTTG
>Ga0164243_10006994_pt1 | contig 16947 bp, 14 predicted proteins | sample OricompcompostOP_FD_108781 | JGI IMG/M metagenome (GOLD analysis project Ga0164243, IMG submission 108781) | Organic Plus compost microbial communities from Emeryville, California, USA - Original compost - Organic plus compost (OP) | ecosystem: Engineered > Solid waste > Mixed feedstock >... | reverse complement strand
GTCGACGCCCGCACCCTCGGGACCGCGACCGTCTCGCGGCGGCGCTGGGGTCGACGGGATCTCGAACCGTTCGATCTTAGAGAATTTATTCCCCGACATCGCGACCTCTCATATCGGTGGAGTATAGAGCAAAGCAGTCAAGAATGCCCCCTCTCGGGCAGCCGGCGCGTGGATAGTCCGGACAATGCGCCCGGGTCACCCTTGGCGCCTAGCCACCCAAACGCCGCGCGACGATGGGATGAAGAGCAGATCCGTCAATCGAGGTCGTGGTTCTGCACCTCAGCCACGACGGGGCAGTGGTCCGACAGACGCGCATAGACGAGAGGCATTTCGTCCGGATCGATGGGCCGCCCGCCCGCGACGGCACAGTAGCCGGTGACGCGGGCCTCCGCCGCACCGGCCTCCTGCATCGCCTGGGTCACGACGATGTGATCGAGCGCGTTGCACTGGCCGTTGAAGTACTCGGTGCATTGGAGCGCGGGCATGAGCACCCGATAGCCCGGCGCTTCCGCGCCGACCGTCTGATCGAATAAGGCGATCTCCTCGGCCGGCCCCATACGACCCTCCGCGCCCATCGTATTGAAGTCGCCGAGTACGATCACGTCCGCGTCCGGAACCTCCTGGCCAAGTGCGGAGAACAGCTCATCGAACCGACTCAGCGCAGTCTGGCGGTGGTCGAAATCGCGCGCCCCCCCTCCCGCTGTCGCTGTGGACCGCGACGATGTGGAAGTCCGCGCCACCGTCGAGCGCGCGAACAAAAGCGCCGCGCCCCGGCCGCAAACTGCCCGCGCACGGATCGCTCGGGCCGGACGCCGCGCCATTGAGCTGCCAGAGGTCGCGCGCGTTCGTCAGCGCGACGCGGGCCGCGTTCCAGAGAAAGCCGACATGCTGTGCGCGGGCGTCGCGGCGAGGCGTCGGTGCAGCGCCTCGATGCGCGCCGCCGCCGCGTTCTCGGCGGCTTCGGCCGCCGTGTACCAGTTGGGCGCGAGTGGGCGCGCGAGTGCGGCCAGATGGTCCTTCCACGCCTGATGGGCTGCAACGAGGCGGGCCTTCAGATTGGGTGCGCCCGCATGGACGCGGGCGAGGAGCTTGCGCAGCACGGCCCAGCGCGCCGGCACGACCGGCGTACCGCCGTCGAGTGCGGGAACGAGAATATCCGCGGCCGGGACGGGGCGCAGCGCGAACAGGCGCTGTTCGGCGTGAGCCAGCACATCCAGCGCGCGCTGCCAGGCGGCATCGGCCGCCTGCAGCTCGGCATCCAGCATCACCGGAGCCACATCCGGACGGGGGGCAGGGACGTTGTGGCGTGAACCGTATCGGACGCCAGTCCGGCGGCTTCCTCGTTATGCCCGCGAGCCCGCAGATGAAGAAGGAAGAGCAGCTTCTGCGCGGTGGGCCGAGCACCAGCGCAAATACCGCACCTGCCGAGCCTCACGGTCGGATGGGAGGGCACGCAGCGTGCGCCGACGCGCGAGCCGCGAGGGGATCATGAGCTGCGCAGGCGCAGCCGGCCCGATCGCGCGGGGGGGCCGGCTCCCGGTGAAGCCGGCCTTTCGCGACTCTTATCCCATCAATCTGCGAACACTCCCGCCTTTTTTATGATCGGCGCCCACTTCTCGACTTCCGCGTTCAGGTGGGCCTTCAGGGCCGCCGGGGTGGCTTGCTCCTGGGTCACGGGCTCCATGCTGAGCTCGGCGAAGCGGTCGATGAGGGGCTGATCCTTCAGTGCGTGCTGAAGGGCGGCGACGAGCTTGTCGATGACAGGCTTTGGCGTGCCGCGCGGCGCGTATAGTCCGTACCACGTGGACACCTCAAAACTCGGCAAGCCAGCCTGTTCGGCAGTCGGCACGTCTGGCAGGGTCGGTAGTCGCTTCTTTGTGGTGACCGCATAGGCCTTCATCTTGCCTTCTCGGACGTGGGGTGTTGGTCCCGCTGCGGGATCGCAGAACAAATTGATTCGACCGGCCATCACGTCGATCAAGGCAGGACCGCCGCCCTTGTACTGGACCGTTGTCATTTGCGTGTCTACCGCATGCATGAACAGCAGCCCGCAAAGGTGTGAAGCCGATCCGATGCCTGCATTCCCAAGGAGCGCCTTGTCTCCTTGGGCTTTCACGTGGGCCACTAATTCCTTGAAATCTTTCGGCGGAAAATCCGGGGGCGCGACCAACAGCATCGGCACGTCCGTCACCAGACCGACCGGCTCAAAGTCATTGACCGGATCATACGGCAGCTTGCGATACAGGCTGACGCTGGTGGCCTGCCCGACATGCATGAGCAGAATCGTGTAGCCGTCGGGAGCGGCCTTGGCGACGCGATTTGTGCCGATCGTACCACCGGCGCCACCGACATTCTCGACGATGATCCGCTGGCCGAGCGTGTTGCCCATCGCATTTGCCAGCAGCCGCCCGATGACGTCGCCTGGGCCTCCCGCTGCGAATGGAACCACCATCGTAATCGGACGGCTTGGGTAGTCCTGAGCGCCGGCCGGAAAAGCCACTGCCATTAACAGAAGGGACAGCAGCGTCTTGAGCACTTTCATATGAACCTCTCATCACGTGTTATCGACGAGCAAAACGCTCCGTTTCTCAGCATTCCGCTCCTCCTTTGCAAACGGGCCGAATCTCCGTTGTGAGACGGAATGAGCAGCTAACGGGCGTGAGCGAAACGCCTGCGCGATCCTCGCGGGGGCGATCAGCTTGCACGCGCCCCCCTGACCTCGACGCCGGCCCACTCTTCGATCGGCTTGATCAAGGTGGTGAGGTCTGCATCCGACCCGTACCTGGCCTTGGTCAGGGTCAGGAGCTGCCGCACGGCGCTGCCCACGATCATCGGCACGCCCAATGCCTCGCTCTCGTCGAGGCAGAGTTTCGCGTCCTTGGCCGACAGCGCAACCGCGAAGCCAAAATTGAAGGTGCGCGGCAGCACGAAGTTCGGGATCTTGTCGACGGTGGCGCTGTTGCGACCACTGCCCATGTTGATGACTTCGATCATCACGTCGGGGTCCAGTCCGGCCTTCTTGCCGAGCACGAGCGCTTCGGAGGAGATCGCGAGCGCGGTCACCGAAATCAGGTTGTTGATGACCTTCATCATCTGCGCCATGCCCGGTTTCTCGCCGACATGGACCGGCTTGCCGAGCCGCTGGAGCACTGGCAGCACGTCGTCGAAAAGACGACGCTCGCAGGCCACCATCAGCGCCAGCGATCCCTTGACCGCACCGGCGACGCCACCGCTAACCGGGCAGTCGATCGTGGCGATTCCCTTGGCCGCCAATCCTTCCGCCAACTCCGCGGCCACGCGCGGACCGGTGGTCGAAAGGTCGACCACGACCCGAAGCTTCCCGCCGGTGGCGAGCCCCTCTCGACCGAAAGCGACGGCGCGCACCACGTCCGGGGTCGGTAGTGAGAGCAGCGCCATGTCGGCCTGCGCGGCAACGTCGGCTGGCGAGCGTGCGGCCTTGGCGCCGAGGGCGACGAGCTCCTGAACCGCGGTGGCGTTTGGATCGAAGATGATGAGGCTGTGTCCGGCCTCGATAAGCCGCTTTGCCATCGGCGATCCCATGCGGCCGATGCCAATGAACCCGATCAATGACGGTGCCATTACCATATCTCCTTGTCAGCGTTGTCTCGGCCGGTCAGCTCGCGCCGATCGGTTCCTGTGCGACGAGCACCGGCCTCCTGGTCATGGGGGAACGATTCGCGTCGTCAGCCGACCTGACTTGGGAGCCAGGTGACAATTTCCGGGAAGGCGTAGAGCAGAACGATGAAGCCCAGCATCACGAAAATGTAAGGGGTCACGCCGAGCACGATGTCCCGCAGCGCGACCTTCTCGCTCATGCCTTTCAGCACGAAGAGGACGAGCCCAACGGGCGGTGTAACGAGACCGATCTCGATCAGAAGGACGAGAACGATGCCGAACCAGATCGGATCGAGCCCGATCGCGACGACGATCGGGAAGGTCACCGAGAGCGTCATCAGCATCATCGCGATCGACTCGATGAAGCAGCCGAGCACGAGGTACACGGCCGCGATGATCAGCATTACGACCCACGGTGCCAGATCGGCATCTTGCACAAGTTGCACCATCACGCGCGGCAGACGGAGAAAGTCGAAGACCCAGCTCAGGATCGCCGCCCCGACGACGATCAGCATGATGAAGGAGGTGACTTTCACCGTGTCGAGAAGCGTCTCGTAGAACGTGGCCCAGGTCAGCTTTCCGCGCTGGATCGCCATGACCAGAGCGGCGACCGCGCCGATTGCGCCGGCCTCGGTCGGCGTCGCGATGCCGAGATAGAGCGAACCGAGTACGGCCGCGATCAGGACAAGAAATGGCAGGACGGCGATGGTCGAGGCGAGCTTCTGGCCCAGACTGTACGAGTCCCCCTGCGGCACGGCTTTCGGCACAAGGAAGGTCCACACAAGGACCGTAACCATGAATAAACCGGATAGCACGAGGCCGGGGATGATGCCTGCAATGAAGAGCTGCGTAATCGGGACGCCGACCACGTTGCCATAGATGATCATGGCGATACTCGGCGGGATGAGGATGCCGAGCGTCGCGCCGGCTGCAACCACGCCATAGGTCAGGCGCGGGCTATAGCCGCGATTGACCATCTCTGGTGCGGCAACCGAGCCCAATGTCGCAGCCGTGGCGATGCTCGACCCGCAGACAGCGGCGAAAGTGGCTGAAGCCGCGACGCTGGCATGGGCGAGGCCGCCGGGCGTGCGACCGAACCAGCACACGAGCGCATCAAAGAGCTGGGTGGTAATGCCGCTTCGAACCAGCAGCGCTCCCATGAGCACGAAGCTCGACACGGCCGTGAGCGTGAAGGTGTTGATGCTCGTCCAGGAGCGATCGGCAAGGACCTGCAGCTGCGTTTGCGGCAGCAGGAAATAGAGCCCGATCATACCGACGATGCCCATCGCGAAGGCAACCCGCACGCCGATGACGAGAAAACCAATGAGCGTCACGCCCAACAGCAGCCCGATCCAGAGCAACGACGAGCCGCGGGCAACGTAGAAGAGAACGCTCAGCACCGCGACGAGGCCGACGACCGTGGCGGCGACCTTGAGACGGCTCCAGGCGACCATGCTGACAACGACCGCTGTGCAGATCGCGATCGTGCCCCAGTCAAAGCGAGTGCCGGGAATTCGAGCGTCGAAACGGCCGAACGCGAGAAGCGTGATCACCAGGACCAGGGCGGCAACCGGCAACGTCCACTGTGCGAGCGCTGACCGTGGTGGCTTCAGGTAATAGATGTCGCGCAGGAGAGCCGCCGCGAACAGAATATAGCCGACCGTCATCGGGAGCTGAGGCATCCATTGCGGTGTGCCGAGCAGGCCCCAGTCCCGCGAGTCGTGCACATATTCAAGGAACGTAAACCGCGCGGTGTGCCAGGCGGTCACGATCACGAACAGGACACCGAGCCACAATCCGACAAGCTCGACGAAATTGCGCTGTTCCTTGTTGAGGCGGTCTACCAGAATCTCGACTTGAATATGGGCGTTCGCCCGTTGGGCCGCCGCCAGCCCGAGAAAGACGGTCGCAACGAAGAGGTAGGTCCCGATCTCGGTGACCCAAGTCGTCGGCGCGTTAAAGACGTAGCGCGAGACGACTTCGTAGCAGACGATCGCGGTCATCACGCCCAGCGCGATTGCGCTGATGAAACCTCCGAAGGCGGAGAGTTTGTCGATGCCGCGCACGACCGGCGAGCGGTCCAGTTCGGGGACTCCAACCGTCAAAGGTACGGCTTGTATGTCGGCCATCGTCATTCTCCCTATACGCGCGCAGGCGGCGCGCGCCGCTTTGGATTTCCTTAGGACGGCAGCCTGCACGAGACCTCGCCTGCGTCCGGAATGCCGTTAGCATGTCTCCTGCTCGGCTTGCAATCATATAGGCATATTGTATGATTGCGTTATCGAGAGCGGTGCCATGCCGCGGGCCGGACCCGCGGTAACCGCACAAGTGTCGACGGAGGCGCACGGTTATTCGATCGGCGCGCTCCGTACATCATTGACGAATACATGCTCACGAGAGGGAGGAGCTCTGATGTCGTTTGGCTCGTTGAACGCGAAGATCGCTGCTGGTGAGGTGCGACGCCCCTTGCAGCGGCTGCTGGCCACAGCCGCATTGGTCGGCGCGATTTGCGCTGCGCCGGTTGCGCAGGCGCAGAAGATCGATTTGACGATGGGCGTCATTGTGTCGCCGGGCGATGCCTATACGGCAATGACGGCGAGTGTGCCTGAGCGCATCAGCAAGGCCACTAACGGCCGCGTTTCCGTGACGGTGAGCGACTCGCTCGTCGCCCCGGCGCAGATCGCCTCGGCGGTGCGTGATGGGCGCCTGCCGATGTCGGCGGCCCTCCACACCTATCTCGCGGCGGACGAGCCGCGCATGGGCATCTTCAATCTGCCGGGCCTCATCGACAACATTGAGGAGTATCAAAAGGTCCGCAACGCGTTCTGGGCCAAGGATGTCGCACAGATCTGGGCAGAGAAGTGGGGGGCCGTTGTGCTGGCGGAAGGTGCCTGGTGCCCCACGCGCCTGTTTTCCAAGACCCCGATCCACAAGATCGAGGACTTCCAGAACAAGCGACTGCGCGTCCACAACCCGCAGACCGCCGCATTGATGAATGCGCTCGGCGCCAAGCCAACGCCGATGGCCACCACGGAGATCATGCCCGCGCTCGAGCGCGGCGTCATCGATGGGGTCTTCATTTCCACCTGTGTCGGCGGCGCCATGGAGTTCTGGCGTATCGCCAAGAATGTCCAGGATTGGGGCATTGGCCCCATCACCGGCTGGGCGATCCTGGTCAACAAGGCCGAGTGGGACGGCATGCCGGCAGACATCCGCGAACAGATCCGCGGCGCCATGGCCGAGCTTGAGAAGGATGCATTCGGCAAGTACAACGCCTTCGTGCAAGCCGCCCTTGACGACATGAAGAAAAACGGCGTCGAGCCTTGGACCGCACCGACGGAAGAGCAGGCGAAGGTAAACCAGCCCAAATATGCCAAAGCGGCTTATGACAGCTGGTTCGCGCGTGCCAAGGACGTCGGCGTCGACGGGCCGGCCTATGTCAAGCGCGTGCGGGAAGCGCTGAGTAAGCCGACCCCGTGATCATTCTGCAGGGGCGATTTCCTTAGAACGCTGAGGCCGTGCGCTCCGCAAGAGCGTGCGGCTTCGGCACACCTGGACCGATAGAAATGACACACCGCATATGACATGTTAGAAGACGGTACACGGTAGTTCAGTGTGAAACGAGCGGCTGACGATGGCGGATATGACTGTTCAGGATCATGATTTCCGAGTCGAAAGAGTCGCTGCGCCGCTCCGCCATTCCGTGACGGAGAGCATTCGCTACGCGATCGCCGTCGGCCGGTTCCGGGCCGGCGACCGGCTTCCGGAACGCAGCTTGTGCGAGATGACGGGCGTGAGCCGCACGCTGGTGCGCGAGGCCCTGCGCCAGCTCGAGTCCGAAGGTCTGATTCAGGTTCTCCCGCACCGTGGCCCGGTCGTCGCCCGTATCACGGCGGAGCAGGCCGAAGGCATCTATCAAGTCCGCATTGAGCTCGAGGGGTTGGCCTGTCAGCTCTTTGCCGAACGCGCCTCGAGCGCTCAGCAGGAGGCGCTGAGTCGGGCCTTCAAGAATCTGAAGAAATCCCTGAAGGATTCCGATCCGCTTGCCCGATTGCATGCCAAAAACCACTTTTATGATTGCCTGATCGAAGGATCGGGCAACGAGGCGCTGGGCATCAGCCTAAGGATGCTGAACGCGAGGGTGATGCTGTTGCGGGCCACATCGTTGCAGGCCCCCGGCCGCAGCGCCGAGAGTATCGCCGAACTGGCCGAACTCATGGAAGCGTTGATGGCTCGGGACGGCAAGCGCGCTCGGGAGCTCGCCGCAGCACATGTGCGCAATGCGGCTCGCGCCGCCATCTCGCTTTTGAACAAGTAAGGCGAGGGGCGTCCATTCGCGTTGGCGGCACGCGCGCCGGGCTGAAGCGAGGCACGGATAATTAAGGATCCCCTCGAATGGGGATGACGTGAGTGCGACCGCGGACAACGCCGGCTGCTGGCACCGCGATCTAGGCGTCAAACTCGAGCCTGCGATTGGGGACGCGGTGCCTGACCGCACGCCAGTTCGGCTGTCCGGGCTTATTTCACATGGCCGGCCACTATGGGCGACGAAAATCCTCTCGGCGCGAATGGAGCCGTCAACCGCGACGGCGCCGCCAGTCGTAACCGATCGCGGACTACGGCAAAGGCAAGCGCCAGTGCCGATCGACGATTCGTACTTATGCGATGGTTGCAGTTGACCATCAATATGATTGTATGACAGGCATATTGATGCCCACCAGCCGCGTTCAATACTGCGCGCAGTGAAGAGGATAATGCCTTGGCTCAAGCAGCTTCCAGCCACAAGCCGTCAATGGAGAGCACATCTCCACGCGTCACCAAGCCTCTTGCGGAGTTTCTTGTGCGCTCGCGCTGGGAGGACCTGCCGGAGCAGGTCCGCCATGAAGCGAGGCGCTCGCTGCTGAATTTCTTCGGGACTGCGCTGGGGGGGTGCCGGGACGGCGCCACGCAGCGTGCGGTGCAGGTGCTGTCGCTCTTTGCCGGAAAGCCCGAAGCCAGTGTGATCGGGCGTTCCGAGAAGCTGGATATTCTTGGCGCGGCCTTCATCAACGCCGTCAGCGGCAACGTCTTCGATTTCGACGATAACCACCACAACACGATCATCCATCCTACGGCTCCTGTGGCCCCGGCGCTCCTTGCCCTGGCGGAACGGCAGCCGATAACCGGCAGGGCCTTGCTCCATGCCTTCGTGCTTGGCGTCGAGGTGGAGTGTCGACTCGGCAATGCCATTTCGCCGGGGCACTACAAACGCGGCTGGCATATCACGTCGACCTGCGGGATCTTCGGCGCCGCCGCGGCGGTGGCGAAAATTCTCGGCCTCGACGCGGATCGCACGGTCTGGGCAATCGGGAATGCATCCGCACAGTCGGCGGGTCTCGTAGAGACGCTCGGGACCATGGCCAAGAGCATCAGCGTCGGCAATGCGGCGCGGGGCGGCATCCTGGCGGCGCTATTGGCCGAAACGGGTTTTACCGCTCCGGACGAACCCATCGCAGGTGCGCGTGGCTTTGCGCAAGTGATGGGCAATGCGCCCAATTTCGCGGCAGTTACGGAAGGACTCGGCGAAACCTGGGAGATCTTGGCAAACTCGCACAAGCCCTATCCTTGTGGCGTGGTGCTCAACCCTGTGATCGATGCCTGCTTCGAGTTGAGGGCACGGCCGGAACTGTCGCTCGATCGCATTGCCCATATCCGGGTCGAGGGGCATCCGCTCCTTCGCGAGCGAACGGACCGGCCAAATGTAACCACCGGCCGCGAGGCGCAGGTGAGTGCGCAACACAGCGTAGCAGCCGTGCTGATCCATGGCGCCGCCAGTGTCGTACAGTATGGCGATGCATGCGTGAACAGCCCGGATGTGTTGGCCTTGCGCCGCAAGGTCGAGGTGATTGAGGCCCCCGACATCCCGGTTGAGGCGGCGCGGGTGACCATTGCGCTCGACAGTGGAGAAATGCTCACTGCTCTGGTCGAGAATGCCCGTGGCACCCCCAAGCGGCCGCTCACCGACGCAGAGATCGAGGCGAAGGTCCGAGACCTCGCCCGCCATGGTTGTCCCGACTGTGACCCCAGTCCTCTCATCGATGCGATATGGTCGCTCGACCGGGCAAAGGATGCAGGCGCCTTCATGGCGTTAGCCCGTCCGACGACCCCGGTGTGAGGCCGCTTGCGGCCAATGGCGCCGTGCGCCCCCCTGAGGGAATTCGCCGGACCCTCGTCAGGACGATGTTCCCCGAAACCGATGTGCTACACCGCTGCGCAAGGATGACGTTGTGGTCAAGGACGCTCTGCTGAAGAACTCCGCTCTGTTGAAGTCGGCAAATCGGATCGGCGCCGAATGGGTCGGCGCTGAGAGTAAAAATCGGATCGCCGTCACGAATCCTGCAACGGGTGAGCGTCTCGGTACGATCCCCAACCACGGGCAGATAGAGACGGCGGCGGCGATCGAGGCGGCGTCGCAGGCCTTCCCGGGGTGGCGCGCCAAGACTGCCGCCGAGCGGGCCGATGCGCTGCGTCGCCTGCATGCATTGATCCTCGAGCACCAGACGGATCTCGCAACGCTCCTGACCTTGGAGCAAGGCAAGCCTTTGGCGGAGGCCCGTGGCGAGATCGGAATGAGCGCCGCCTATGTCCTCTGGTTCGCCGAAGAGGCCCGTCGGATCTACGGCGATATCATTCCCTCGCCGTGGGCCGATCGAAAGATCCTCGTCACGAAGGAGCCGGTCGGCGTCGTCGGCGCGATTACGCCTTGGAACTTTCCGTCCTCGATGATTGCGCGAAAGCTCGGTGCGGCGCTCGCCGCCGGCTGCACGATGGTTATCAAGCCGGCGACGCAGACGCCGTATTCCGCACTTGCCTGGGGCGTGCTTTGCGAGTGGGCGGGAATTCCGGCCGGCATCGTCAACATCGTCACCGGCTCTGCCCGGGATATCGGGGGCGAGCTGACGTCCAATCCCCTTGTGAAGAAGATTACATTCACGGGCTCGACCGAGGTCGGCAAGCTGCTGATGGAGCAAGCCGCGAAGACCATGAAGAAGGTCTCGATGGAGCTCGGCGGCAACGCTCCCTTTATCGTCTTCGACGACGCGGATCTCGACCGGGCGGTGGAGGGCGCGATTGCGGCCAAGTACCGCAATGCCGGCCAGACCTGCGTCTGCACCAATCGCTTTCTCGTTCAGGACGGGATCTACGACGCATTTGCCGAACGCTTGGCCGAAGCCTCGCGCCAACTCAACGTCGGCAATGGGCTTGAGGACGACGTGCAGCAAGGGCCGTTGATCGACGATCAGGCCGTCGCGAAGGTCGAGGCGCACATCGCCGACGCTGTCGCCAAGGGAGCACGCGTGGTGGCCGGGGGCAAGCGTCACGCGCTCGGAGGGAGTTTCTTCGAGCCGACGGTGCTAGTCGATGTCACCAGCAGCGCAGTGGTCGCGCGAGACGAGACATTCGGTCCGCTCGCAGCGCTGTTCCGCTTCAAGGACGAAGCGGAGGCCGTCCGCATGGCGAACGACACCGAATATGGTCTGGCCTGCTACTTTTACACCCGCGACCTCGCTCGTGCCTTCCAGGTGTCGGAGGCGCTCGAGTACGGCATGGTCGGCATCAACGAGGGCCTGATCACGACGGAGGTCGCTCCTTTCGGCGGCGTGAAGGAAAGCGGCATGGGCCGCGAAGGGTCGCGATACGGGATCGAGGACTACGTGTCGGTCAAGTATGTCAGCATGGGTGGGCTAGGCGGATGACGCGCGATGCGGCCCTCGCTTTGTGCGCAGGGCCGCTCGTACGCATGCGCCCCCTGCGACGTCAGTCGCCAGCCATGACGCCGCCATCGATCAGGAAGGACGCCCCGGTCACCATCGCGGATTCATCCGAGCAGAGATAGACCGCCATGTGCGCCACCTCGTCGGGCCGGATCATGCGGCCGATCGGCTGATACTCCGAATACTTCCTCATATATTCGGCTTCCTGGCCGGCGTAATATTTCTTTACGTAGCCCTCGACGAGGTCTGTATGCACCCGCGCCGGGCAAATGCAGTTGGCCCGGATGCCCTGCTTGACGAAATCGACCGCGATCGAGCGCGTCATCATCGCGATGGCTGCCTTGCTGGCACCATAGGCGAAGCGGTCGTGCATGGCCCGTACCGAGGCCAGGGACGCTATGTTCAGCACCACGCCGCCCCCGCGTTCGATCATGCCCGGAAGGAAGGCTTTGGTGACGTTGAACGTGCCTTCGACGTTGACGCCGAACACCCGTCGTATGTCTTCGATCGTGGTGTTCAGAATGTTTCCAACGGTGATGACGGCGGCATTGTTGACGAGGACGTTGATATTGAATCCGGCATCGTTCATCCGCTCGCGGGCGGCTGCGATCGAGTGCGGTTCGGTCACGTCGAGCCGGAGCGCCAAGATGCGGTCTCCACTGCGAAGCTTGTCCGCACTCGCGGTCAGGGTTCCCTCGTCAGCATCGCTCATGACAACGCGCGCGCCTTCCCGCAGGAACGCGGCTGACATCGCAAGGCCGATGCCCCGCGCCGCGCCGGTGACCAGTATCGTCTTGCCCTGAAGTCTCATAGTTCCTCTCAGTCACGTATTCGGAATGCCCGGCTTACGGCCCGCGACGCTCAGCGGGCGAGCCAGCCGCCATCGATCGGGAGTGTTGCCCCGGTGATGTCCTGCCCCGCTGGACTGCACAAAAAGGTGACCAGTGCGCCGACGCTCTCCAAGGCGACAAAGCGTTCCGTCGGATGGCGTGGCGCGAGGTAGTCACGCTCGGCCTGGGCCTGCGAGATACCCGCCTTGGCCGCAATGCTGGCGATGCGGTCGACGATGGCAGGCGTGGGCACGGTTCCGGGGCAGACAGCATTGCAGGTGATGCCGGTGCGTGCCGTCTCGATGGCGATCGCACGGGTCATGCCGATGAGGGCCGTCTTGGTGGTCACGTAGTCAATCCGGTTCTCCGCGCCGCGTGACCCGTAGATGGAAGACATGTTGATGATCCGGCCCCAGCCTTTGTCGCGCATTGCGGGGAGCGCAAGCCGGACACAGTGAAAGGCGGCGGAGAGATTCACCGCGAGCGAGGTGTTCCATTGTTCGACCGTGAAGCTCTCGATCGGTGAGAAGTGTCGCACGACGGCGTTGTTGACGACGATATCGACGCCTCCGAACCGCTCCGCCGCGTTGCGCATCATCCGCTCAATATCCGAAACGTTGCGGAGATCGGCCCCGTCGAACACCGCCTCGACGCCGGCTGACGCGGTGAGCCGCTTTGCGGCCGCATGCCCTTGAGCGGGCGTGCACAGACCGTTGAGGACGACCTTGGCGCCGGCCTTCGCCAGGCTTTCGGCAATCGCATAGCCGAGACCGGCCACGGAACCGGTCACGAGGGCGCATCTGTCTTTCAGCATCGACAAAGTCCTGGTGCTTGCTTGGGAAGATCACACCCCGCGCGGCGGGCAGTCGAGGCGGACGACGATGCCTTCGAGGTCCGGCGAGGGCGGCGGGTAGAGGTGCATCACGAGCGGATCGTGACCCGGAATGACGTGGTCGGGCGAGTCCGCGAGACGATGGATCGTCTCGTAGCCTTCCAAGAGGTCGCCCACGTTGTAGACGGCGGGGAAGGCAAGCCGGCTGCGCATGTTGAGGTACAGGTGGGATGCGTCCGAGGCGACAACCACCCAGCCGCGCCGCGTCCAGACCCGCACGACCTGGAGCCCTGCGGTGTGTCCGCCGATGCGATGCAGAGACAGGCCGTCCGCGAGCTCGACGGTCCCGTCATGGAAGGCAACCCGGCTCGAATAGACGTGTCGCACGAACGAGACGACGTCCTCAACATCATAGGGATGGCGCAGGAAGCCGTGGCACATGCAACGGCCGGTGGCGTACGACACCTCGGCATCCTGCACATGGAAGCGGGCTCGCGGGAACGCAGACAGGGTGCCAGCATGATCGTAGTGGAGATGGGTCAGCACCACGTCCTCCACAGCCGCTGCATCGATCCTGAGACGCGCGAGCCCGTCATGGGGCTTTCGCAACAGGTCGCGACCGCGCCGGGCCGCAGCCGGGGCATCGAATCCGGTATCGATGACAAATGTCTTGTCCGAGCGCCGCGCGACCCAGACGAAATAGTCGAGATCCGAGCCGTCCTCGTGAAGGTCACCACCGATGATGTTGTCGCTCCCCTTGCGCCCAGTGTGGCGTGCATAGCGGATCGCGAAAAGTTCAAAGGGCTCCCGCGCCTTCTGGGCTGTCATGGCTGGTTCCTCCTGTTCTGGTCCGTTGGCGACGGCCGCCGACGATGGGTTTTGGGCCCGGCTCCGGAAGAGCCATACACCATACAATCCTACTATCATACAATTTTTGTTGACGGCAAATGCGCTGTTCCCGTATTCGTCCGGAACCACCTTGCGCACGGCGTCGTCGCAAGCCCTGGGCGTTCACGAGGCCGAGAGGCCGCAACCACGAGCTTGAAGGAAGAACTGAGAATGGCTACGCGTCCGGAATTTTCAGGCGAGCAGTTTCAGAAGGGGCTGAAGATCCGTCGCGAGGTCCTCGGCAGCGAGTACGTCGACCGATCCGTCGCGGCGGCCGACGACATGACGGCTCCTCTGCAGAAGCTTGTTACCGAATGGTGTTGGGGCGAAGTTTGGGGCCGGCCGGGCCTCGATCGGCGGACGCGCAGCTTCCTCAACCTTGCCATGCTGACGGCGCTCAATCGACCGCACGAGATCAAGCTGCATGTGCGCGGCGCGATCAACAACGGCGTCACGCGCGAGGAAATTCGCGAGGTGATTCTCCAGGCCGCCATCTACTGCGGCGTTCCCGCCGCGCTCGACAGCATGAAAGTCGCCCTCGAGGTCTTCAAGGAAATCGATGCGGCATCGTGAGGGGCATCTCACCGCCGCTCTCGATCAATGATATAGGAGGACGCCCGATGACTGCACGCACGATCGCCTTTATTGGACTGGGGGCCATGGGACTCCCGATGGCGGAGAACCTCGTGAAAGCGGGCTTTCGCGTCGTCGGCTTCGACGTCGCGCGGCAGGCCTGCAGCGCATTCAAGGCCGGCGGACGCGCTATCGCCGCCACCTGCGCCGAGGCCGCCAAGGGGGCGGACCTGGTCATCACCATGCTGCCCAACGCGTCGCATGTGCGCAGCGCCTTGTTCGGGACGAACGGCCTTGCCGAGACGATGTCGCCCGAGGCCGTCTTCATCAACATGTCGACGATTCTTCCCCAGGAAACGGATGCGATCGCGTCCGAGCTGAAGGCGAGGGGGCTGCGTATGGTGGATGCGCCCGTCGGCCGCTCGGCGATCGAGGCCAAGCGGGGCGCGCTCCTGATCCTCGCCAGCGGCGATCCGAAGGATATCGAGACGGCGCGCGCCGCGTTTCAGGCGATGGGAAACCAGATCGTCGACTGCGGTCCTGTCGGTGGCGGATCACGGGCCAAGATCGTCAACAACTTCATGGGGATCTCGCTCAATGCCCTCACCGCCGAGGCACTTACCCTGGCGGAAGCAGCGGGGATCAGCATCGCGCTCGCCCTCGACGTGATGCGCGGCACCATTGCAGGCCTGGGCCACATGAGCATCACCTATCCCAACAAGGTGCTGCGCGGTGATCTGTCCCCCGGCTTCCAGGTCGACCTCGCCCATAAGGATCTCGGTCTCGCCCTCGACGTTGCGGCCCGTGCGCATGTGCCGGTCTTCCTCGGCGCTGCCGCTCTCCAGGCCTATTCGGTCGCCAGATCCCTCGGACGGGGAGGGCAAGATTACACGGCAATCTACCCAGTGATCCGTCAGCTCGCGGGACTTCCCGACGAGATTCCATATCAGGTGACCTCGCAGGAGGAGTACGACCCATTCTCAAAGCCGAAGGCGTAGCTGTCGCGTGAATCAGCTTGTCACGCGCAGGGCGCCTCTGCCGAGCCCGCCATGCTTGCCAAAGAGGGCAAAGTTGACCGCCGGCGTGCCATTCTAGTGGGGTGAGTTGGAAGTTCTTTGGCAGAAGCGCTGGACGCTGGCGAGGATATCGTGGGTGGACGTGGTCCAGACGAACGGCTTCGGATTCTCGTTCGTTGATGAACGCATCGGTCATGATCAACGCGGCCGTGGGCAGTATCTTGCGCGCAAGGCGCAGCGCGCGATCGCGCAACAACGAGAAGCGCACGCCCGCAGCGCGGGCAACGTCCTCCCAGGCGCCTCGTCCCATGTGCTCGGGGCCGGTGGCCATGCCATGGCGCATCGCGAAATTGGTCGTGAGCGCCGGGTAGAGCCGGGTGCAAACGAGGTCGTAAGCAGGCGCCAGGACCGGCGCGGCCGTTACGCCATCATGGAGAAGGGAGAGATTTTTGGCGTGCGCGTCGGCATTGGCGATGAGGTGATTGAAAATCACGCGGTCGAGGAGCGCCTGGACGTCGGGCGCAGGCTGGCGCACCGCGCGTCGGACGAGATCGAAGCATTCCTTGAGGCTGGGGTCGACCTTTTCACCGGTTTCCTCGTCGAGTTCATATTTGCGCGCTGGCAGGTAGCCCAGGGCTTGGCAAAAATCTTCCTGATGCCGTTCGAACACGCGCTCTTCAGCGAATTGGCGGTCGTAACGTTCGACGAGCAGAAATGGACTCTCGTTTGCCGTCCGGAGGGTGGCCCGGGCCGTGTCGATGCCGAGCCGCGCGGCCAGCGTCATGCAGAACGCTTCGTTCTGCGGCCGATCCGGATAACGCTCGCTGCCGACCTTCACGATGTGCGTCGAGGGAGAGCCGCGGAGCGGCTTGTAGAATCCATCCGGTCCGACCCGGATGGCCATCTGGCTTTGGGCGCCCGCAACCGAGAGCCGCACGCGCGCGTCGGCGGCGAAATTGGGATGGGCTCTGATATCCGCCAAGACCAGGGCCAGCTGGACCACGTCGATCTTCTCGTATTCGTCGTGGATGTCCGGGCTCTCGTTTTCCGGCAGGAGATGCACGGCGCCGGCGCACTCGGCGCCAAAGGTCGCCAGGAGATTGAACGTCTTGTAAACCTGAAGGCGGCGGCAATCGGCGGCGCGCTGCAACGCCTCGCCTTCCGGCAGAAGGCCAGCGAAAAACGGCCGGCATGCCGGATCGTCGTAGACCGCCGCCCGGCGTGGCAACGAGCGCGACAACGATGCACCGTCGCTGCCGCGATAGGTAAAGGCCATGCGCCCTTCGGCATCCGCAACGAGCGTGCCGATCGGATCTCGGCCCAAATGGACGTGAAGCGCGTCGGCCATCAGCGCCCCCGTGCGATCAGGTCAATGCCGAGGGTTGCGGCGAGCTGGAGGACCTTGTCGAACTCGGCCG
>Ga0164243_10006993_pt1 | contig 16947 bp, 13 predicted proteins | sample OricompcompostOP_FD_108781 | JGI IMG/M metagenome (GOLD analysis project Ga0164243, IMG submission 108781) | Organic Plus compost microbial communities from Emeryville, California, USA - Original compost - Organic plus compost (OP) | ecosystem: Engineered > Solid waste > Mixed feedstock >... | reverse complement strand
TGGCTCGCCAATCAGCCGCCCGACGCGGTGGTGTTCGCGACCTCGACCGAGGACGTGCAGGACACGGTGCGCATCTGCGCGCGCCACGGCGTGCCGGTCATTCCGTTCGGCACCGGCACTTCGCTCGAAGGTCAGGTCAATGCGCCGCGCGGCGGCGTCTCGATCGACATGCGCGATATGAACCGCATTCTTGCGGTCCATTCGGAAGATCTCGATTGCGTGGTCGAGCCGGGCGTGACGCGCAAGCAGCTCAACGAATACCTGCGTGATCAGGGCCTGTTCTTTCCGATCGACCCCGGCGCCGATGCTTCCATCGGCGGCATGACGGCGACGCGGGCATCGGGCACCAACGCCGTGCGCTACGGCACGATGAAGGACAACGTGCTCTCACTCAAAGCCGTGCTCGCCAATGGCGAACTCATCTCCACCGCGAGCCGCGCGAAAAAATCCTCCGCTGGTTACGATGTCACGCGCCTTCTTGTCGGCTCCGAAGGCACGCTTGGCGTCTTCACGGAGATCACGCTGCGGCTGCATGGCATTCCTGAAACGATCCTTGCTGGTGTATGCCCGTTCCCGACCGTCGAGGCCGCCTGCAATGCGACCATCCTGACCATCCAGTCCGGCATTCCGGTCGCGCGCATCGAATTGCTCGATGAACTGCAAGTGAAGGCATGCAATGTCTATTCAAAGCTCGCGCTGCCCGAAAGCCCGATGCTGTTCGTTGAATTTCATGGCACCGAGAAGGGCGCTGCCGAGCAGGTCGAGCGGTTTGGCGAAATCGCCAAGGAGTTCGGCGGCGGACCGTTCGACTGGGCGGCGCGCGCGGAAGACCGCACGAAGCTCTGGCAGGCGCGCCACGATGCCTATTGGGCCTGTCTCGGCCTGCGCCCTGGTGCGAAGGCGGTCGCAACGGACGTTTGCGTGCCGATCTCCCGGCTCGCCGAATGTGTGGTCGAAAGCCAGTGCGACCGCGAAGCTTCGGACCTGATCGCGCCGATTGTCGGCCATGTCGGCGATGGCAATTTCCACATGTCGCTCCTCGTCGATATGAACGATGCCGCGGAGATCGCCCGTGCCGACGCTTTCATGCATCGGCTGGTCGAGCGCGCGCTGGCAATGGAGGGGACCTGCACCGGGGAACACGGGGTCGGCCAGGGCAAGATGAAATATCTCAAGGAGGAGCACGGCGCCGCCATGCTCGACGCCATGGTCGCGATCAAGCACGCGCTCGACCCCGACGGGATCATGAATCCGGGGAAGGTCCTGGCGGGGATGTAGTCACGGCTTGACGAGATCGCGTTCCTGATGAATTTCATCTCGCGAGCGGCTGGTGTTTCCACGCCTTCCGGATCGGTCATCTTAACCCAAAGATCGATGGGATTTGACACACATTCGCCGCCAATTGCCCGCATTAACCTTGGCTGTCTGCGGGCTGCGAATCTGCCGGCATTTCATCTATTATTAAGGCCTGAACGCAGGCGGGAACCGGCGACGTGCAAACAACGCTGCTCGGACTGGCGATAGCCGCAATTCTGGCGCTTGTCGCAGCGCTGGTCGGCCCGGCTTACGTCGATTGGGGTCAGTACCGGCCCTGGTTCGAGGCTGAGGCTTCGCGCATGGCAGCGCAGCCGGTGCGCATTGCCGGCACGATCGATGTCCGCCTGCTGCCGACGCCGAAAATCATGCTGCATGATGTCGAAATCGGACCGCGCGCGGCGCCGGCGTTCGGCGCTCAGGCGGTCCAGGCGGAACTTTCGCTGGGAAGCCTCGTCCGTGGCGATCTGCGCGCCTCCCTGCTGACGCTGACCGGGCCGGAAATCGGCTTCGCGCTTGGCCGCGACGGTCATATCGTGACACACTTTCATGCCCCTGCCGTCGACACCGAGCGGGTTGCGATCGACCGCCTTGTGATCGATGACGGCCGTCTTTCGCTCGAAGACGACGCGAGCGGTCGCCGGGCGACCCTGGAGAATTTCACCTTCGATGGCGAGGCGCGTGTTCAGGCGGGCCTGATCAAGGGCGAAGGCGCCTTCACGGTCGACGGGCAGACGACCCGCTATCGGCTGACGACCGGCCGGCGTGAGGCGGGTACGCGCGTGCGGCTCGCTCTGGATCCCGCCGATCGCCCTTTGGCGTTTGAAACTGATGGCACACTGACCTTTGAAAGCGACGGCCCCGTCTATGAGGGCACCGCATCGCTGGCGCGTCCGGCCGGCGTCGTACTGGAGAGCGGCAAGGCCGTCGCCAGCGAGCCGTGGCGGATCTCTGGCAAGGTGAGGGCGGATGCGCGCCACGCTCTGTTTGAACAGGTTGAAGCGCAATATGGCCCCGATGAGCGGCGGCTGCGGCTTGGCGGCACCGGTGAATTCCGCTTCGGCGCACAACCGAAGCTCGAAGCCGTGCTCTCCGCGCGTCAGCTCGATCTCGACCGCGCGCTGGCCTCTGCGAACCTGCCGAGCCGACTGCCGCTCTCCGCACTCGCGAGCATTGTTCAGGGAATTGGCGACGCCGGACATCCGCCATTTGCGTTGAGCGTCGGCATTGGCATCGACGCGGTGACTTTCGGTGGCGCGAACCTGCAAGCGTTGCGCGCCGACATCAAGTCAGAAGGGAGCACCTGGAACGTCGAAACGTTCGAGTTTCGTGCGCCGGGTGCGACGCAGGTCCAGTTTTCCGGCCGATTGGGCGGCGCGCAGAACGCCGCCGCGGTCGCGGGGCCGCTCCGGATCGATTCCGCCGATCCCGGCGCTCTCATGGCGTGGCTCGAAGGCGCCGACCGGCCGCGCAACTGGCTTGGGTCCTTGCGGCTGCGCAGCGATATCGATGTCGGGCCGGAGCGGGTGGCATTTGAACGGGTATCGGCTGAAGTCGATCGCAGGACGTTCGAGGGCCGCTTTGCCTATAACTATCCATCCGGCACCAAGCGCGCGAAGCTCGATGTCGGACTGAATGCTGCCGAGTTCGATATCGAGGCGGCCTATTCCTTCGTGAAAACCGCAATGGCGGGATCAAAACTCGAACCGCCGGGTGAGGTTGCGCTTGCGGTCGATCTCGGACGCACGTCGTTTGCAGGCGTTGCGGCGGTCGGCGTGAACGCGAATCTCCGTTACGATTCAAGCGGCGTGCGCATCGAGCAACTCGCCGTCGCCGACTTTGGCGGCGCGGCAGTGGCGGCGAGCGGACAGATCGACATCGCTTCGCCGCAACCGGCCGGCAATATCTCACTCAGCCTGACCGCGCCGAAAATCGATGGCGTCGCCGCCGTGCTGGACAAGATGCTGCCCGGGAGCGCCGAGACCATGCTGCGCCATGCCGCCCGGCTTTCACCCGCGCGCGTCGACGCTGTTTTGAGTCTGGTGGCACCCCCCGGCACACTGTCAGACAGTAAACCGGCGATTGGAAAATTCTCGCTCGACGGTCGGCTTGGCGTCATGCGGCTGGCGCTTTCGGGCGAGGCTAACGGCATCGTCGCAGAGCCGGCGAAGAGTAACCTGCACGTTGATGCGCGCATTGCGTCCGAGGATGGCGCGCTGTTGACCGTGCTCGGGCTCGACCGGTTCGCGCCGGCGGACCGCGGCGCAGCGAACTTCGTTCTTTCCGCGAGTGGGCCGCTCGATGGCAATATGCGTATTGATGCAAGAGTCGGCGCCGAAGGGTTCGATCTGTCCGGCGCGGGGACGCTGAAAGTTTCGGATTGGTCGCCAACGGGAACGCTCGACGTTGCGCTGTCGTCCTCCGACGTCGTTGCTTTGCGTCGCAATGGCGTTGCCGCCTTCCCGGTCGCTCTCAAGAGCCGCGTAAAGGTTTCCGGCGGCGCCTTGGACTTTACGGCGCTCGCCGGCAAAGCCGGTGGCGCGTCGGTGAAGGGCCAGCTTGCCCTGGCGATCGCGTCGAAACAGCCCTGGAACGTCGACGGCAAGGTTTCCATAGAAACGCTGGATGTCCCGTCACTGATCGCTGCCTTGGTCGGCGCGCCGCCGCCGGCGACGGCCTCCGCATCATCGACGGCGTGGCCGCCGCAGCCGTTCGCGTCCACGCTTTATTCGGACCTGCGCGGCCGCGTCGAAATCGAAGCTGCGCGCGCGATGGTTTTGCCGACGATCGGGGCGCAGAAGCTGCAGGGTGCGATCAAATTCGGGCCGAATGGCATTGGATTCGACCAGATGACCGCGATCGTGGGCGGCGGCAAGGCATCCGCCAACGCGCGCCTCGAACGCGGGCCGAATGGCATAACATTGCGTGGCAATGTGGCGCTTGCGCCAGCCGACGCTACGGCGCTGATCCGCGCCGGTGTGCAGAAGCCGGTGACGGGCCGCGTGTCCGGCGAGGCCGTGTTCGAAAGCGCCGGCTCTTCGCCTGCGGCGCTGGTTGCTGGGCTGCGCGGCGGAGGTCTCATCTCGCTCGACAGCGGCAAGGTCGCCGGCGTGAGCCAGAAAGCAATCGACGCCGCTGCGCATACGTTCGAACGGGGTCCGGTGCCCACGGCGCAGCGTGTCGCCGAGATCGTCACCCAGGCGCTGGATGGCGGTGCGCTGGCGGTACCATCTGCGAGCGCACCCCTGGAGATCGCCAACGGCCGTATCCGGCTTGGCAAGCCGGTGACGCCGATCGGGGCGAATATCGACCTTTCGGGCAGTCTTGATGCTGTCGAGGAAACGGTGGATCTCCGCTTCACTCTGGACGGTTCCGGTGCCGCCGATGCCCATGGCCTGCGGCCGGAACTCGTTGTGAACGTGAAGGGACCGTTATCGTCGCCGCAACGCGTGGTCGATGTGTCCGCGCTGACGAGTTGGCTCACGCTGCGGTCGGTTGAGCGGGAGTCGCGCCGGCTCGAGGCGGAGGAACGCGAAGCGAAGCGGCGCGCGGCCCTTGACGCGTTGATCCGGGAAGCAACCCGCGAGCAGGCTCCGCCCATAACCGGAGCGACCGCTTCGCCTGCGGCCAATGCCGCCGCAACGGCAGGCACGGCGGCGCCAGCCATGTCAGGAAATGCTGCAGTGAATTCCTCGGCGTCGAACGCAAGTGCGTCCGGTTCCTCGCCTGCGGCGGCGCCCGGTCTTTGGCCGCCGGTCTCGGGCTTGTTCGCGCCGGAACTGCCGGCGCCCCAGTGGATCCCATCCAATCCACGGTCATCCGCGGCGCCGCCCGGGTCGTCATTACCGCCAGCGGCTGCATTGGCTACGACGCCGCCAACGGTTTCTGCGCCGGTCCCAACGGTTCCGTCTTCGCCGGTCGCCGATGACCCTGACACGAGTCAGGGAATGTTGCCGGTCAATCCGCCACTACCTCAGCGCCGGCCTTCGGCGAACGCGTCGCCGGTCGAACTCGCACCGCCCCGCCGCTCGCGGTTCGATACATTGCTTACGCCGCAATAATCGCAATTTTGGTATGATTGGATTTGCAGCTTCCGGCAGGGATTGCTTTTAATTCGTCCTTTGTTCCGGCGCGGTGCTATTGAACCGTACAGTTCCGGAAAGTTCCAGTTTGTCATAATTTATGGTGCAAAACAGACCGCAATAGCGGCTGACGGTCTCGGCGCAGAATCTCCTTCGTCCGATCAGTGGCGACGAAACGCGTTTCTTTCTCTGTTTTTGTTGAGGATTCTTCCCTATATTCAGTCTGCCGGCGCAAGCCGGCTATGGTGATAAATGGCCGTTGGAATAAGCCATTCGGACCCGGGGGCGGTACCCGGCGCCTCCACCAAAATCCAGCAAAAGGGCTTCGAGGCTGGCTTTTGGCGGGGGCGAAATAGGATCGACGAGGGTGTAAAGAGCGCGCTTTTGCCCGGCATGGTTCCGCCGTTATCGGGCCATCTGTGTAGTTGCGAATGACAACTATGCTCCGGTTGCTCAGGCTGCGTAAGCAGTTTGAAGACCGATCTTAAAGTCCTAGCGTCTTAGCAGCGTTTAGGCGGGGTTCGGAGGCACCTGGCAACAGAAGCCTCCACTCATTTCTGCCGGCCGGTTTGTTTTGTCGCTGCAAGGCGCGCTACGATAAGGATACGATTCTTCACCGGTGGGCCGCATGGCTGACGATTTCATCCGCTACGATATTCTGATCCAGGACGCGATGCGCGGCCTGGTTCGCACGGTCCTGAGGGAGACCAGCGTGCGAGGGCTCTCGGGCGATCATCATTTTTTCATTTCGTTCGATACGTCCAATCCCGGAGTCACTCTTTCGGCGCGTATGCGCGCTCAGTACCCGCAGGAAATGACGATCGTCTTGCAGCATCAGTTCTGGGATCTGAAGGTCTCCGAGGAGAGCTTCGAGGTCGGGCTTTCGTTCAACGGTATTTCCGAGCGGCTGGTGGTGCCCTTCGCGGCGATCCGCCGTTTTGCCGACCCGTCGGTGAATTTTGATCTTCGCTTCGCTGAGATCGCTGAAGGCGGTCAGGAAGCCGATGGAAAAGAGTCGTCCGGTGGCGACGCGGCAGAACCGGCCGCGGAAACTGACAAGTCCGGCCTTGTGAAGGACGAATCGTCCAAGAGCGAAATGAAGGGCAGTGAAGCCAAAGACGGCGAAACCAAAGGCGAAGTCGTCTCGCTCGATCGTTTCCGCAAAAAATAGCGCAGCCGTTTCCGCGGCGTCATCCAGCGAACGTCGAAAAGCAGACGAACAGGCATGGCCGCTCGGTCGTGGCCATAAAGAAAACCGGCTTGTGCTCGTGGCCGCGCCGCCGCTTGAGATTCGGTTCTGACGAAGCGACGCGAATCGTCAAAGCGAGTCGGGAAGGCACGCGAACTTCCGACTTTTGGAAGCTTCAAAGAATGGCGTTAAATCGCGCCGACAAATTTTTTGATGACTGGCTGGACGCAGAAAGCGATCAGCTTAAGTCGTTTCTTAAGTATTGCGTCACGGATATGTGACTGAGGAAGACAAGCATTGTGGAAATCGGATCGTTTTGCGGCTGAGCCGGATAGTCATGTTAATTCAATGGGTTGAATCAATTCTGTGAATAGCGTGAACAAAATTTGACCATGCCGAAATGATTTTGGCGATGGCAAGCCTTTGTATCGGCACAATTTGAACCGATCACGGGTCTACGGCGTTACATCCAATGCGTCAGTAATGTGGGGGTCGCATGGGCGATGTCGTTAATCTTCGGATGGAACGTAAACGCGCGGCGCGTTTACGGGATGCCGAAGTCGCCGCGCAGAAGCGCATCGCGCACGGCGTGTCAAAGCAACAGCGTACGCTTGCAAAGGCCGTCGAACACAAGGCCAGCCGCACACTTGATCACCAACGGCTAGACTCTGGAGAAGGCCAATGAAATCTCAGGTTGTAAAACGGTCGATCGTTATCGCGACGCACAAGACTAGCGTGAGCTTGGAAGATGCGTTCTGGAACGGACTGAAAGAGATTGCGGCCAGCCGTAACATGGCTCTGTCCGATCTCGTTTCCTCGATCGACGCTGAGCGCAAGCATGGCAATCTGTCGTCGGCGTTGCGGTTGTTCGTGCTGGACCATTATCGGTCGCAGGCCACTGGCTCCAAGCCTGTGGACAAGACGCCCGACGGGTTCAATCAGTCGCGTGAGGCGATGATCGCCTAGGGGCGAAAATGGGGGTGACGCACGGCTGTTCGCAGCCGTGCGTTTAATCCGTACCGGCCCGAAGGCGGCAGGACGTGCACGCGTGGCGTAAGCCGACGCGCCAGGAAAAATGTCTGCCGGTTGGACTGAGCATTCGCCGCAGACGATTTCACTTCTCGATAAAATGAAATAAGTCGTTGGCATGTCCGACGATGACGTTTCGCGGTCCGCAGCAGCGGCGACACCTCTTCTGGTGCCGCCAACTGCCACGCCGGATATCGGGGCTCTTTTTCTCGGCTTTCTCAAGGTCACGGTCAGCGGCTTCGGCAGTGTCCTGCCGTGGGCGCGGCGTGAATTTGTCAGCGTGCGACGCTGGATGTCGCAGGACGAATTCAACGAGCTGTTCTCGCTTTGCCAATTTCTGCCTGGACCGAACATCGTCACTTTCGCGCTCATCTATGGCTATCGTGTCCGTGGCGTCGCCGGAGCAGCGGTCGCGACGGCTGCTCTTCTCGTGCCGCCCGTTCTCCTGATGATGTGCGTCGGCGCGCTGTTCGATCGCTACGGTGAACTCTCTGCCGTCCGTGACGGACTGACCGGGCTTGCTGCTGCCGCTGCGGGCCTTTTGGTCTCCTCGGCGGTGCAGATGGCCGAGCCGCTGTTCCGGGGACGTCGGCTGCCGGCGATCATGCTATGGGGCGCGACGTTCGTTGCTGCGGGCATTCTGCAATGGCCGCTGCTGTGGGTCATCGCTGCGCTCGTTCCCGTATCGATCGCCGTCGCATGGAAGTCCGTGTCATGAAGGACACTGCGGGCGTGCTGACGACCCTCGCGCTGCATTTCACCCTTTTGTCGTTTCTGGCCATTGGCGGCGCGGTCACGGGTCTGCCGGAGATGCACCGTCAGGCCGTCGATGTATCGCACTGGATGACCTCGCAACAGTTCGCCGAACTCGTTGCGATCGCCCAGGCGGCGCCTGGTCCTAATATCCTCGTGGTCACGCTGATCGGCTTCCATGTCGCCGGCATCGCCGGAGCGCTGGTCGCAACCTTTTGCATGTGCGGTCCGGCCTGCGGCGTGGCATTCTTCATTGCCCAGGCGTTCGATCGCTTCAGGGAGAAGCGTTGGCGCAAGGCGATCCAGACCGGGCTGGTCCCGGTCTCGGTGGGGCTGATCGCCGCGACGGCTTTCATCATCACCCGCAGCGCGGACCGCGGTCCTGCAACAGTCGCGATTACAGCGGGGACATTTGCCCTGACATACTGGACGCGGTTGTCACCTCTGTATGCGCTCGGCATAGCAGCGGCCCTCGGTGTTGCCGGCTGGCTGTCGTAGTATCGATACTCGGCAGGCAGTATCGATGCTCGGCCCGGTTGTTTTCCGTTGCCTTGGAAACCGGCTGGCGGCGCACGATTTTTCTCGTTGCAGACGGCAAGCTATCCGCGAATATAGACCCGCTGTCGAATGCGGCGGCAGGGGTTGAATCTCGTGCGTCCAGCTTCCGGCAGGCGGTTTCCCGTGCTAGGACAGCCGGGGGTAACAGGGTCTTGTAGCGGGATCCTAGGCGTGGAGGAGTTTGATGGTGGGAGGAGCCGGTCCGGCTGCAGCCACTGAAGGTGGCGACAACGAGTATGAGTTCAATTTCTGGAACTCGATCAGTCCGGGGGTTGTCCCGGTATTTTACGGCGTGTTGGCGATTATCGCCTGGTATCTTTCGCCTAAGGCGCCGTTCGTTGCGGATATCGAGCTTTATAGCGGTATCATCCTTATTCTCCTCGGCATCGCGGGGCAGGCAGGCTGGTTCACGATCGGCGGCCGGCAGGATTATTTTGGCGGGCTCGGGCTCGTGGCGCTTGCGTTGTTCGCGTTGTGGGCATCTCGCGATCTGCCCGGGATGCGGGGATTCGCATTCGGACCCGGCACCGCGCCGCGGATGTTCGCAGTCATGCTGGGGCTGATGGGTATCGCGGTTGCAGCGACCGGCGTGTTCACCAAAGGGCCGCTTGTCGGCCGCTTTGGCCTTCGTGGTCCGATCTTCATTCTGGCATCCGTCTATATTTTCGCACTTGGCATTCGTCCTCTCGGACTTATCGTGACGAGCTTCCTGTCGATTTTTGTCTCGGCATTCGCGACATCCGAAGTACGCTGGCTGGAGTCGCTGATCTGGGCGGCGGTTTTGACAGCATTTTGTTCATTGCTGTTCCCGTGGGGTCTCAACCTTCCGTTGCCGTTGTGGCCAACCATCGATATCGCGCACGCCATTGGTTTGCGCTAACCGTGTAGAGCTGCGAGTCTTCAGTCATGGATCTTTTCGTTAATCTCATACACGGGTTTTCGGTAGCGCTGTCGCCGACCAACGTGTTCCTGTGCCTCATTGGCGCGCTGGTCGGCACCCTGGTCGGTGTCTTGCCGGGGGTCGGTCCTGTCGCCACTATCGCAATGCTGCTGCCGATCACGTTCGGTCTGCCGCCGGTGGGTGCGCTGATTATGCTGGCCGGCATTTACTACGGCGCGCAGTACGGCGGCTCCACCACGTCGATCCTGGTCAACATTCCAGGTGAATCATCTTCAGTGGTGACGACGCTCGACGGCCATCAGATGGCAAAACAGGGGCGGGCCGGACCCGCGCTCGCCATCGCGGCGATCGGATCGTTTTTTGCGGGCAGTGTCGCGACCGTGCTGGTGGCGGCGCTCGGTGCGCCGCTCACCGTCGTGGCGCTGAAATTCGGCCCGGCCGAATATTTTGCGCTGATGGTGCTCGGCCTGGTGTTCGCCGTTGTCCTGGCAAAGGGCTCGGTTCCGAAGGCCATCGCCATGATCATGATGGGCCTGCTGCTGTCGATGATCGGTTCGGACATCGAGACCGGCCAGTCGCGCATGGCTTTCGATATTCCGGAAATGTCCGACGGCATCGGCTTTGTCGTGGTCGCGATGGGCGTGTTCGGCTTCGCGGAGATCATGCGCAACCTTGAGGCGACGCCGGAATCGCGCGACGTCGTCAACGCCAAGCTGACCGGCCTGATGCCTACAATGGCGGACTTGAAAGCGTCGGCCGGCGCCATCCTGCGCGGTACCGGCCTTGGCGCCGTGCTCGGCATTCTGCCGGGCGGCGGCGCGGTGATATCGGCCTTTGCGGCCTATACGCTCGAGAAGAAGATCGCGAAGGATCCGTCACGCTTCGGCCGTGGCGCGATCGAGGGCGTTGCCGCGCCGGAAAGCGCTAACAACGCGGCGGCCCAGACTTCGTTCATTCCCCTGCTGACTCTCGGCATCCCGCCGAATGCCGTGATGGCGCTGATGGTCGGGGCCATGACGATCCACGGCATCGTGCCCGGACCGCAGGTGATGACCAAGCAGCCCGACCTGTTCTGGGGTATGATTGCCTCGATGTGGATCGGCAATCTGATGCTGGTCATCATCAACCTGCCGCTCGTCGGTCTATGGGTGCGCCTGCTGCGCGTACCGTACCGTATGCTGTTCCCGGCGATCCTGATCTTTTGCAATATCGGCAATTATTCGATCAACAATGCGCCCTGGGATGTCGGCATGGTCGGCCTGTTCGCATTGCTCGGATACTGGCTCGTCAAGCATGACTTCGAGCCTGCGCCGATGCTGCTCGGGTTTGTGCTCGGACCGCTGATGGAAGAGAATCTGCGACGCGCCATGCTGATTGCGCGCGGTGATCCGACGACGTTTTTCACACGTCCGATCTCGGCCTCGCTGCTCGCCCTTTCAGCGTTTTTGCTCCTGCTTGCCCTGCTGCCGATGATCAGGCAGCGGCGTGATGAGGTCTTCGTCGAAAGTTAGAGCGACACAGACCCTGCCAGTCGTTAAGATGCGAAAAAATCGCACGAGAGGAGACGACTATGGCAGGAATTCTGACAAGGATATTCGCGGTGTCCGCGCTGGCAGCAGGTCTGCTGGGCGGGACCGCGAACGCGCAGGACTATCCGACGCGGCCGATCACCGTGATCGTGCCGTTTGCGGCGGGCGGTCCGACCGACGTCATCACGCGGATCGTCGGCGACCAGATGTCGAAAGCGCTCGGCCAGCAGCTTGTGATCGAAAACACGGCCGGCGCCGGCGGGACTACGGGATCGACACGCGCCAAGCGCGCCAATCCGGATGGATACACAATCATAACAGGCCACATGGGGACGCATGCGGCTTCAGTGGCGCTCTATCCGAACCTTGCCTACCATCCCGCCGAGGACTTTGAGCCGATCGGCCTGATTGCCGGCACGCCGGTTCTGATTCTGGCGCGCAAGGATTTCCCCGCCAAGGACCTGAAGGAATTCGTCGCCTATGTGAAGGCGAATGAGGCCAAGATGAACATGGCGCACGCGGGCGTTGGCTCGGTGTCGTTCACGACCTGCCTGCTGCTCAACTCGATCATGGGCGTCAAGCCGACATCGGTGCCGTTTAACGGCACCGGTCCGGCGATGAATGCGCTCGTCAGCGGCCAGGTCGACTATATGTGCGACCAGATCGTCAACGTGGTTCCGCAGATCAATGGCGGGACGATCAAGGGCTATGCGATCGGCACGCCCGAGCGCAATCCGGCGCTGCCGCAGGTGCCGACCGCGGCCGAGGCCGGCATGCCGCAGTTCCAGGCATCGGCGTGGAATGCGCTGTTCGCACCGAAAGGCACGCCGAAACCGGTGCTCGACAAACTCACCGCGGCGCTCGACAAGGCGCTTGACGACGAGGGCACGCGCAAGCGGCTTCTCGATCTCGGCAGCGACATTCCGAATGCACCCCGCCGCGGCCAGAAAGCATTGGCGGATCTCGTCAGGAGCGAGATCGACAAGTGGACGCCGGTCATCAAGTCGTCGGGCGCGGTCGCCAACTAGGGCCGCGACGACGGATAAAAAAGCGCCGCGTGGCAGGCCGCCGCGCGGCGCCCACCTGCGGGCGACAATGCCGCCATGCCGGAAACCTTCCGTGGCATGCTACCAGCAACGCTGCGCTCCCCCTCGCAGCGTTAGATTTTGGGTAAAAGGAACGGAGCGTCCGCAACGCCAAAGCTGGCAGCGAGTCGGGAAACCTCTCCACAGGCCCCGCGCCGCACTGGATCGTGGGGCTGCGTAAACTAGATTACAACGACAGACCCCGACTCGTCCGGAGCCAGTCCGTTGCGCCAATATCTCGACCTGATGGAGCATGTCCTCGCCCATGGTGTGGAGAAGCGCGACCGCACCGGCACGGGAACGCTCTCTTTGTTCGGACATCAGGCGCGCTACGACCTCGCCGAAGGGTTTCCGCTGGTCACCACCAAGAAGCTGCATCTCAAGTCAATTGTGTACGAACTTCTCTGGTTTCTCGCTGGCGATACCAACATCAAATATCTCAACGACCACGGCGTCACGATCTGGGACGAATGGGCTGACAAGAACGGCGACCTCGGCCCGGTCTACGGCCAGCAATGGCGGTCGTGGCCGACACGCGACGGTTCGACGATCGACCAGATCGCAGAGGTCGTCAGCGCGATCCGCAAAAATCCGGACTCCCGCCGCCTGATCGTCACCGCCTGGAATCCTGCGGACGTCGACCGGATGGCGCTTCCGCCGTGCCATTGCCTGTTCCAGTTCTATGTCGCCCAGGGGCGGCTGTCGTGTCAGCTCTATCAGCGCTCGGCAGATGTGTTTCTCGGCGTGCCGTTCAATATCGCATCGTATGCATTGCTCACGTTGATGATGGCGCAGGTCACGGACCTCAAGCCCGGCGAATTCATCCATACGCTCGGCGATGCGCACCTTTACCTCAATCACCGGGAGCAGGCCCAGCTTCAGTTGTCGCGCGCGCCGAAGCAGCTGCCGGTGATGAAGCTCGATCCGGCGGTGCGCGAACTTTCCGACTTCCGCTATGAGCATTTTACGCTCGAGGGCTATGAACCGCACCCGCACATCAAGGCACAGGTGGCGGTGTAGGCCTCGCGATGCAGCCGCTCTCAATTGTTCAGGTGGTGGCGGTCGCCGAGAACGGCGTGATCGGGCGCAACGGCGCGCTGCCGTGGCGGCTCAAATCCGACATGGCCTATTTCCGCAAGGTCACGATGGGGAAGCCGGTCGTGATGGGCCGGCGGACCTGGGATTCCCTGCCGCGCAAGCCGCTTGCGGGACGCACCAATATCGTCGTGACGCGCGACCGCGCGTTTGCAGCGGCGGGTGCCGTTGTCGCTTCGTCGGTCGATGCTGCGCTCCTGGCGGCGCGTGGCGATGCGTTGCGGCGCGGCGTGGACGAGATTGCCGTCATCGGCGGTCGTGAGATTTTCGCCGCCATGCTGCCGATGACGGACCGGATCGAACTGACGCGGGTGAAGCTGCGGCCGGCGGGGGACGTCTATTTCCCCGTTCTCGATAGCAGCGAATGGCGGGAGACCGCGCGACATGAATACCCCGCTGGCCCCGAAGATGATGCCGATTTTGTGATTTCGACCTTTCAACGGACACAGGCTGCCGATGGCTAATGACCGACAGGTACCACACCCTACCAGGCTAAAATCGGAAATCGGTCGCTAAGCCGTTGATCGAAAAGAAACGCTGTCCGGGCCTGCGGCCTTGCTGCGCGTTGAATGGGACAGGGGTTACCCCTATAACCCCGGCCAGAAATGGTTATCTTGAAGTCCTCGATCGCGAGGCACGCCGATACAGGCGCCGAAGGAGCATTCCATGCCGTGGAGTAATCAAGGTGGCGGCCCTTGGGGCTCAGGCCCGAAGGGACCGTGGGGTTCTGGACCGCAGTCGTCGGGCCCGACGCCCCCCGATCTGGAAGACATGCTGCGCCGCGGCCAGGACAAGCTCCGCAGCGTCCTTCCGGGCGGTAACCTCGGCGGCCGAGGTTTCGCGGTCGTGTTGCTTATCGCCATCCTGCTGTGGGGCTTCTCGGGCTTTTTCAGGGTCGAGCCTGACGAACTCGGCGTGGTGCTCCGGTTCGGCAAGGAGGTTCGCGTCGTTCAGCCCGGTCTCAACTATCACCTTCCCTATCCGATCGAGACAGCCTTGACGCCGACCGCGCTGCGCGTGGAGCGGATCGATATCGGCATGCGCCTTGTCGAGGACGTCCGCCGCGGCACATCCATGCGGGACGTGCCGGAGGAAAGCCTGATGCTGACCGGAGACGAAAATATCGTCGACGTCGATTTCACGGTATTCTGGCGCATCAAGCCAAACGGAGTCGGCGACTACCTCTTCAATATCCAGAATCCGGAAGGCACCGTGAAAGCGGTGGCGGAAAGCGCGATGCGCGAAGTGATTGGACGTTCGGAAATCCAGCCGATCCTCACCGGCGCCCGGCAGAATATCGAAACAGGCGTGCACGAGCTGATGCAGAAGGTGCTCGACAGCTATCAGTCAGGCATCCTCATCACCCAGGTACAGATGCAGAAGGTCGATCCGCCAGCGCAAGTGATCGATTCGTTCCGTGACGTTCAGGCGGCGCGCGCCGACCTCGAGCGGGCTCAGAATGAAGCGCAGACCTATGCCAACCGCGTCGTGCCCGAAGCCCGCGGCCGTGCCGCGCAAATCCTGCAGTCGGCGGAAGCCTATCGCGAGCAGACGGTGGCGGAAGCAAAAGGCCAGGCTTCGCGTTTCACGCAGATTTACGAAGAATACAAGAAAGCCCCGGCCGTAACCCGCGAGCGTCTCTATCTGGAGACCATGGAGCGCATCTTCAGCGGGACGGACAAGTTGATCCTCGATACGCAGAGTGGCGGCGGGGGGGTCGTACCGTTCCTGCCGCTCAACGAGCTGCGCCGTCAACCGCAACCACAGCCTCAGCCCCAGACACAGACGGGAGGCAGCCGATGAACCGCTCCATTGCCGGTGGTGTCGCCATTGTCGTTGCGGCGCTTGCGCTGATCCTCGCCTATAGCGCGCTGTTTACGGTGTATCAGACCAAGCAGGCGCTCGTAGTGCGACTCGGCGATCCGCGACAGGTCTACGAGCAGCCGGGCCTGTATGTGAAGTGGCCGCTGATCGAGAATGTTATCTATGTCGACAAGCGGATTCTGGACCTTGAAAATCCGCCGCAGGAAGTGATCGCTTCGGACCAGAAGCGGTTGGTGGTCGATGCCTTCGCCCGCTACCGCGTCGCCAACGTGCTGCGGTTCTACCAGTCGGTCGGATCGATCGAAGGGGCCAATTCGCGACTGTCCACGTTGCTCAACTCCGCGCTGCGCCGCGTGCTCGGTGAAGCAACCCTCACTGCCGTCGTGCGCGACGATCGCGGGAACCTGATGGCGCGGGTGCGCGAGCAGCTCGACCGCGAGGCGGAGGCCTTCGGCATCAAGGTCATCGATGTGCGCATCCGCCGTGCCGACCTGCCGGAGCAGAACAGCCAGGCGGTCTATCAACGCATGCAGACGGAGCGCCAGCGCGAGGCGGCCGAGTTCCGGGCACTGGGCAGCCAGCGCTCGCAGGAAATTCGTGCCCGTGCCGATCGTGACGTCACCGTGCTCGTTGCCGACGCCACGTCCAAAGCCGAGCAGGTTCGCGGTGAAGGCGATGCCGAGCGTAACAGGGTCTTTGCGGAAGCCTACAACAGGGATCCGGATTTCTTCTCGTTCTACCGCTCGATGCAGGCCTATGAGGCGGGCCTGAAGCCGAACGACACCCGCTTGGTCGTCAAGCCGGACTCTGACTTTTTCCGGTTCTTCTCCGATCCCGCCGGGCGCAGCAGAAGCGGACAGAACGGAACGGCGGCGCCTCCGGCCCCGTCGGCCCCTGCCACTCCCAGGTAGGTCTCGTGTCCGATTTCTTGGCGGCGTTCGCGCTGGTGTTCGTGATTGAAGGGCTGCTGTTTGCAGCCGTTCCTGCAGTTGCCAAGCGAGCGCTTGCGTCGGTACTTGAAACGCCGGACAGCACGTTGCGGACAGTCGGTCTCGTCAGTGCGCTGCTCGGCGTTGTCCTCGTCTGGTTCGTCCGCAGCTAAGGGCTGGCGCAGCTAGCTAGGGGCTCGGTGTTGTCCGCAACCATTCGATGATGCGTCGGAATCGTGCGCACCGGCACCATCACAGGGCCGTGAAAAAGACGATCATGGGTGCGCAAGCCCTGACATTTGCGGCCGGCGCGCCGCAAGGCCGCCCGTTACGCTTTTCGATGAGCGCAGTCTCGGACACGCCTGTCACAGCCGCCTTTCTGCCTAAATTTTACAGCAGTTTTCCATGCGAATGTCGCACTTGCGCCGGGGCGAATACCGGCGCAGTCTCAAACCAATTTATGGGATTTTTCCTGAGGAGTTTCAAAGCCCATGTCCGGCTTCCTGATCGAGCTTGTCCGTCGTCCCATTCTCGCCGCGGCCGCCGCGTCCGTTCTGCTGGCGCCGGCGAGCGCATTCGCGCGAGGGCCCGAAAGCATCGCCGATGTGGCCGAGAAGGTGATCGATGCGGTGGTGAACATTTCGACCTCCCAGAAGGTC
>Ga0164243_10006992_pt1 | contig 16949 bp, 17 predicted proteins | sample OricompcompostOP_FD_108781 | JGI IMG/M metagenome (GOLD analysis project Ga0164243, IMG submission 108781) | Organic Plus compost microbial communities from Emeryville, California, USA - Original compost - Organic plus compost (OP) | ecosystem: Engineered > Solid waste > Mixed feedstock >... | reverse complement strand
TCGGCGATGTTTCGCACTTGAGCGGTCAGGTTGCTCGCCATGCCGTTCACGTTATCGGTGAGGTCTTTCCAGACACCCGAGACGCCTTTCACGACCGCCTGTCCGCCCAGCTTGCCTTCGGTACCCACCTCACGCGCCACACGGGTTACCTCTGAGGCGAACAAGCCCAGTTGGTCCACCATCGTGTTGACGATCTTCCCGGTGCGGAGGAACTCGCCTTTTATGGGGCGGCCATCGATCTCCAACTCCATCGTCTGAGAAAGATCACCCTTGGCAACTGCCCCGATCACACGTTCGACCTCAGTGATAGGATGTCCGAGATCCGTAATGAGGTCGTTTACGGACTCGATACACGTGTTCCAGGAGCCTGATGCCATGGGAAGAGAAGCACGCTCCCTGATCTTACCCTGCTGCCCGACGACCTTCCTGATCCGTTGTAGCTCACGGGTCATCTCCTCGTTGAGCTCGATGATGTCGTTGAGCGTATCAGCGATTCGGCCCGCAATACCATTCGCCTCTACGGTAAGACGTGACGTGAAATCACCTCGTTTTACGGCAGTAAGGACATTGAGCAATTCCTTGGCGTCCAGGATCTGCTCGACGGACATGCGTTCGGTGGACGCTGGCATACGGGGCTATTTTGCTGTATGTGAAGGCTGTACGGAACCGGTACACCATACCGACAGACGCAGAGCGGGATGAGACCGTACGTCAGTTTGCCGGCCGTAGCGGTACCAGAGACACGGGTGTGTTGAATGAAAGGGTACTGGACCCACATCCTGTGCAGGGCATCTTATAGGAAATCGACCCTGTACAGGATAGGGAATGGATCCGTAAAGTGACCGTGTCGATTTGATGTCCAGTGTGACGACGTAGATACAATCCGGGTCCGGCTCGGATTGTCACGTTCTGGATACATCGCGGCTCGCTCTGAAGAAATTGTTACGAGCCTCCCGTACATACCTGTTTAGCGCGTGCTCACCCCAGATGTGAACGGAAGAGGGCGTAATCGTTCAAATCATCGAGGATAGCGTCAGGACCGTGGAGCGCCAGGTCCTCTCGCCGGTAATTGCCGGTGCACACGCCGATGGCGAAAGCCCCGACGCTCATCCCACAGCGTATGTCATACTCCGTGTCGCCGATGATGACGATGTCTTTGCCCCGGAAGTGCCGGCCGGTATAGGCATGCGCACGCTTCAGCGCGATTGCCGGGAGTTCGTCACGAACCTCGTGGTCGCTCCCGAAGGCGCCGAAGGGGAAGTAGGTAGCCAGTCCGGCAGCGCTCAGCTTGAGATGCGCCATGGGCTCCAGATTTCCCGTTAACACAGCGAGTTGAAGGTTCGGATCTTCACTGAGTTCTTCTATCAGACCTCGAACGCCCGGGAGGACGGTGACCCGTTCCGGATCGAGGGTCTCATGCATGAGCTCTGCATAGCGGTCCAGAGCAGGTGCCATCAGCGCGTCCACGTCGGCGGGTGATAATCCGGTAGCTGTCAACACTTCCCGAATGATCTGTGGGTCGGTCTTACCGGAAAACCGAATCTCTTTTGTACTGATATTGCGCCCGACCAACTCTGAAACGGTTTTCTCAACCGCACGCCGGCCGACGCCGTGAGTCTGAAGGATGGTTCCGTCTATATCGAAGAGGAGAAGCTTGAGGGGATTGTGTGCGGTCTGCTCCATTCGTTACAGATTCCTTTGATGTGTAGTTAGGGTGGGCGTGAACCAGGTACCGGTATGGAACCAGATGCATGCCCGTACTTACTGTTAGATCGCTTCCGGCCGGCTGATGAGAGCGGCTGGCTCAGGTATATGGCCTATATTCCTACGCCGGAATCGTGCCGCTTCGCAATGGATGACGTAGCTTGGCCGGGACGCAAGATTATAAGGTTCAGCTTCGAGACACAATTCTATACATGACCCAACGTTCGGACGAAAACAGGAAGTGCTTGTATCTACTGGATGCAATGGCGCTTGCGTACCGTGCCCACTTCATCTTTATCAATCGGCCGCTCATCAATTCGAAAGGTCAGAACACCTCAGCGGCCTATGGGTTCACGACGGCGCTCATCAAATTAGTGCGAGACCACGGCATGGATCACATGGCGGTGGTGTTCGATGCCCCCGGTGAGGAAGGCAACTTCCGCGTTCAGATGTACCAGGAGTATAAGGCGCACCGGCCCAAAATGCCGGACGATCTCGCACAGAACATTCCGTTCATCAAAGAAATCGTCCGCGCATTGGATATCCCGGTCATCGAAGTACCGGGCGTGGAAGCGGATGACGTGATTGGAACGCTCGCACGGAAGGCAGCCGCAGAAGGGGCCGAGGTCGTCATCGTATCACCGGATAAGGATTTTCAGCAGCTCCTGGAGGATCGAATCACCGTCTACCGGCCCGCGAGCCGTGGCGAGGTGTTCGACCCAATCACCGTTGAAAGCTTCCGTGTAAAGTTCGGCGTGGAGCCGGAGCGATTCATTGACATCCTGGCCCTCATGGGGGATGCCAGTGACAACGTCCCTGGTGTGCCTGGCATTGGTGAGAAGACAGCCGTTCAACTCATTCAGCAATATGGGACCGTCGAAAATCTGCTGGAACACGCCGAAGAAGTGAAGGGCAAGAAGGCGCGCGAGGGCTTGCTTGCGCATCGGGATAACGCGTTGCTTAGCAAGCAACTCGTCACCATCGTAACGGATGTCCCGGTAGATCTGGACTGGCATGAGTTCCGGCGGTCGCACCCCAATATGCCAATGCTTGAGCGTGTCTTCGAGGAACTGGAGTTCAAGACGCTTCTCAACCAGTTCCGGCGGGAGGACCCGATGCTATCTCCCGACCAGCGGAAGGCGGCAGCTCCGCCCCCGGAAATCCATGTCGATGACACAGCTCTGTCTTTCGACTTCGGGCCATATGAGGAGATTCAGAAGTATGAGGAGGAGAAGGTAGACTATAAAGTCGTTCGCAACCGGGCGGAACTGGAACAGCTGGCCAGGACGCTGGCTGCGCAGGAGCGCTTTGCCTTCGATACGGAGACGACCTCTAGAGATCCTATGATGGCGTCGCTCGTCGGGTTGTCCTTCTCATGGGAAGAAGGGGTGGCTCGTTATATACCGACCCCGCTACCGGATCAGACCTCGACGGAAGATGTCCTGAAGGTGCTGCAGGCTGTTCTCGAAAGCGAGATACCCAAGATCGGCCAGAATATGAAGTATGATATTCTGGTTCTTGCCCGTCATGGTATTCGGGTACGCGGCCCGATTTTCGACACGATGGTCGCACACTATCTGATCGCGCCGGAGGAAAGCCACAATCTGGATTCGCTTGCGCGCAAGTACCTGAGTTACCGGACGATTCCCATTTCCGATCTGATTGGCACCGGCAAGAACGAAATCTCCATGCGGGATGTGCCATACGAACAGATCGGTCCGTATGCCTGTGAGGACGCGGATATCGCACTTAAATTGGCTGGAATCCTCCGGAAGGAACTGGAGAATACGGCGCTGATACGGATCGCAGAGGAGATCGAGTTTCCGCTCATCTACGTGCTGGCCGACATGGAGTTGACGGGTATCCGGGTGGACGCGGGCATCCTGAAAGAAATCTCGGCCCAGCTCACGCAAGAACTCGAGAAGCTGGAGAAGCAGATCTATGAGGTGGCCGGAGAGGAATTCAATATCGGTTCCACTCAGCAACTCGGTACGATCCTGTTCGAGAAGCTGAAGCTGCGCGTCGTTTCGAAGACCAGCACGGGTAAAGCATCCACCAAAGAAAATGTGCTGGTAGAGCTTGCGACGGAGCACCCGTTGCCTGGCCTGATCCTGGATTGGCGCAAGATGACGAAGTTGAAGAGCACCTACGTGGATAGCCTGCCCGACCTGATCCACCCGGAGACAGGACGTATCCACACGGACTTCAATCAGACCATCGCGGCTACGGGACGGCTCAGTTCCACGAACCCCAACCTGCAGAACATTCCGGTTCGTTCCGAAATGGGCCGTGAGATTCGCAAGGCGTTTGTACCCGCGGAAGGTTGGCGCATGATGTCGGCGGACTACGTGCAGATCGAACTTCGCATTCTCGCCGACATGAGCGGCGATGAAGGGCTCCGCCATGCCTTCGAAAGCGGGGAAGATATTCATACCGCTACGGCTGCCCGCATCTACAAGATCAAGCCGGAACAGGTCACGCGTGACATGCGCCGCAAGGCAAAAGAGGTGAACTACGGCATCCCGTATGGCGTGTCGGCGTGGGGGTTGGCCCAGCGGCTCCGTACGTCGAACAAAGAAGCTCAGATGCTTATCGACCAGTACCAGCAGTCATTCCCGCGTGTCCCGACCTATCTCAATGAGGTCATTGCCGGAGCACGCGAAAAGGGGTACGTCGAGACGAAGCTGGGACGGCGGCGTTACGTGCCTGGCATCAATGTCTCGAACCGGGTGGAACGTGGACTGGCCGAACGGGTCGCCGTGAATATGCCGATCCAGGGTACACAGGCGGACATGATCAAGATCGCAATGGTCCGTCTCCACGACCGCATGAGAAAGAAGAAGCTAAAGAGCCGGATGCTGCTTCAGGTGCATGATGAACTCGTTTTCGAAGTGCCGCCGGAGGAAGTCGATACGATGCGGTCCCTTATCAAGAAGGAAATGATCCATGCACTCCCGTTGAACGTTCCAGTGGAAGTGGATGTAAATGTGGGGGATAACTGGTTGGATGCGCACTGATTGTCGGCCTTTATCCACCCGGTAACGGAATGGCCTGAGAACCGAAACGATGTCGATTGGGTATCGGAACGTGTGGCCGTTCTAAATACACCTCACGCATTAGGGGTATTCCCCGGCCGACTTCACATATAAAAAAGTGTGCAAGTTGTGCCATCCGTTATTGCAAAAAAGATCGGGTAGGTAGCCGAAGGTTGAGAGTGTCAGGCGAGAATACACGTATGGAGATAACGACAAGTCCGAAATCCGTCACTATCGGCGATCTGCCTGCGGGTATCTCATTCGTTGAGGCGTCCGGCGGGGTAGAGGAGTACCGGCTGGAGTCCAATGGGCTCCAGATCTTGCTGCTCCAGCAGGCCGTCGCGCCGGTGGCTACGTTCATGGTTACCTACCGCGTCGGAAGCCGGAATGAGACCGCCGGGCTCACGGGAGCCACCCACATCTTAGAGCACATGATGTTCAAGGGCACAGAGCGGTACAACAAGCGAAAGGGTACCTCTGTGTTCAATGTGCTCCAGCGCGTCGGTGCGCAGGTGAATGCAACCACCTGGTACGACCGGACAAACTATTACGAGCTTCTGCCCAGCGAGCATCTTGCGCTGGCCCTGGAGATCGAAGCGGACCGAATGCGCGGCGTGCTGCTCGACAGGGATGACCTGGAGAGCGAACGGACGGTGATTCTCAACGAGTTCGACCGGGGTGAGAACGAGCCGATCCGCAACTTGTATCATGCGGTCTGGAGCACGGCGTTCTTCGCGCATCCATACCGTCACCCTACCATTGGCTGGCGGAGCGATATCGAGACGGTCACGGAAGAGGGGCTCCGGCACTTCTACGACACGTACTACTGGCCGAACAATGCAACCGTGTCCATCATCGGTTCCTTCGACCGGGAAGAAGTGCTGCGGCTCATCGTACAGAAGTTTGGTGCTATCCCGCCCTCGCCGGAGCCGATCCCGGAAGTGTACACACGAGAACCGGTTCAACGTGGAGAGCGGCGCGTACAGGTAAAGCAAGCAGGCCAGTTGGGGGCCGTCATCGTAGCCTACAAGTCGCCTTCCGCTCTGGAGCCGGATACGGATGCTCTCGACGTGCTCTCTGTCATTCTGGCTTCCGGGAAGAGCAGCCGCCTCTACCGGCGCCTCACCGATACGGGGCTCACGACGAGCGTTTCGGCCTCGACATCACGCCTTCGCGACCCCGGCCTGTTTTATGTGTTCGCGCTCCTCTCGCCTGAGTCCACACACGCAGGTGTGGAAGAAGCCATTCTGGAAGAGATCAGGCTCGTGCAGGAAAATGGCGTGACGGAAGCGGAGTTGCAGCGCGCGAAGAACCAGCTCAAGGCGCAGGAGGCCTTCGGCCGAGACGGTTCGTTCTCCGTTGCCGCCCAGTTGAACGAAGCTATTGCCGCTGGAGACTGGAAGCTGTACACGACATACATGGACCGCATCGCGCGCGTAACGCTGGATGATGTGCAGGGCGTGGCCCGGACCTATTGTGTCGATGTAAGCCGGACGGTCGGACACTACATCCCGACGCAGGGCGCGTAAAGGTTCACCCGATGGCGTGAAGCTCCAACCCGCTGGATAAACAAGTATACAATGGCTCAGGATACAGGAACCCTGGAAGCGTCCGCGACGCTTTCCGAACGTGTGGAGGAGCATCAGGTTGGACCATGCCGGCTCCTCACGTTGCATTCGCCCGTCGAGGACGTCGTCTCGATTCGAGGTTCGTTCATTGCCCAGCCGGACTTCGGGGGAGGGGAGGAGCTGATCCAGGATCTCACAGTATCACTCCTGGACAAAGGGACGCGCAAGCACGACCGCTTTGCCATTGCAGACCTGCTGGAAAATCGCGGTGCCCAATTGCGCTTTAGTTCGGATGGGCTCCGCGTGCGGTTTTCGGGGCGAGCGCTTCGCAAGGATTTGCCCGACGTGCTGGAAGTCCTTGGGGAGCAACTCATGGAGCCGCTCTTCGATGAGGAGGAGTTCGTGAAAGCAAAAGTCCAGCAGGCGGCAGCGCTGCGCCACGCGCTGGAAAACACTGGCGCCCAGGCTTCCGGGGCGCTCTCGCGGCTCCTGTATTCGGAAGCACACCCGAACTATATCCGCCCCGCCGATGCGGAGCTGTCTCGTTTAGAGGAGATCAGCGCAGATCAGATCAGAGCCTACCACGCCAGGCATTTCGGCTCGAACGACTTCATCCTCGTCCTCGCCGGAGACGTAGATGCTGACAATGCCGCGCGTGTCGTTCAGGAACGCTTTTCGGCATGGCCGAAGCATGAGGCTACACCTCCATTCGATATACAGGCATCGCCCCAGAGTACGGACCGCATCGAAGTGTTCATGCCGGACAAATCGAACATCGACGTGCGCATGGGGCACCCCCTGAGTGTATTGCGCACCGATCCGGATTACCTCCGGCTTTACGTGGGCAACTATATACTCGGTGGCAACTTTTCTGCCCGGCTGATGGCGACGGTCCGAGACGAGATGGGGCTTACCTATGGCATTCATTCAGCTTTATCCGGTATAACCAGCCTGTACATGGGGAACTGGTCCGTGAGTGTCACGCTCAGCCAGGGCACCGTTGAACGGGGAACGGAGGCCACGTTGGCTCAGATGGCACGGTTCGTACAGGAAGGCGTCACTGCAGCCGAGCTGGATGAAAAAAAGACCACCATTACCGGTTCCTACAAAGTGGGTCTGGGTACTACGGGCGGTCTCGCTGCTACCCTGCTTCATCATGCCGAGCAGGGATTCGATGTGGGTTACATCGACCGGTATCCCGCAGAGATCAATGCGCTGAAGCTGGACGAGGTTAATGAGGCCATCCGGAAACACTTCCATGCGGACCAGGTCCGCATCGCGCTCGCGGGCACACTGTAACCCGGTGCGATCATGTTTGATGCTCGTTGATTCAGGCTTTTATCTGCCATCGCTTCCAGGTATCTCACTACATCATTACGATTGATCAGGCGCACAATTCCTTCCGAATCAGTTGGAACAAGCATTTCACTCCGTGTGATCTGTTTCATGCCCTGAGGTGTGCCTGCACACCTCAGGGTTAACTAGAAGGTGGAGGATATTGTGAGCAACCGAACGAACCACATTAAGGAACATGTCAGCGACCAGTTAGCGCTTGAGCGCCACATCCTCGATGCCGTCCAGCGGCAGCGGGAGGATGATGCCGTGCGCAATAATCTGGAGGCGAACAAGGTTGTCATCGAGATCGAGCGAGTGCTGAAGGAGCATACCACAGCGCTTGAGAGCCTGGCCGATCTCTACAATACCGATGGTCGTAGCATGCTCAAGCGGGCCATCACGGAAGTGCTGGGTGTCGCCGCCGGGCTCTACGACAGGGTGCGCAACTATAAGGTCTCACGCATGTTGCGGGACGATTACACGGCGCTGAGCCTGGCTGCTATGGGATACACGGCCATGCACGCGTTTGCGCTCACGATCAGGGAGGACCGGCTGGCCGATATCAGCCTGCGCCACTTGAAGGATATCACGCCGCTTCTCATCGAATTGAGCCGCGTCATTCCGCTGACGGTTGCCGAAGAAACGGTGCAGGAAGGTGATTATCCCACGGAATCGGGTGCTGGTGCTCGCGCCGTGGAGAATACGCATAACGCCTGGAGCACGAGTTGGGTGACCCAGGTACAGCACGCCTGATCCGGTACGTCGGTCTGACCACAGAACGGAGAGGGGGCGTGCGCTGCAGCGCACGCCCCCTCTCATTTTAATCGATCAATCGCCTGCTGTCGGCTGTTTCCCTTCAGTCCTGCGGCATGATCACTGCCAGCAGGAAATACAGGAGTACACCGGGAAAGGCAGCGGAAACGATGCTGAGAAGAACGTAGCCGATGCGAACGAGTGTAGGGTCGATGTCGAAGTACTCGGCAATGCCGCCGCAGACGCCGGCAATCATCCGCTCGTTTCGAGAACGCGTGAGCCTTTTCGTGTAGGTAGCCATGTGAGTCGAGGATTAGCTGTCACGGAGGATGGTGATTCGCTCTTCCAGCGTCATCGTTTCCGGAGGCGGAAGGATATACGCCATCGCAGCATAGAAAAGAATGCTCAGGCCGTTCGTCATGAAAACGCTGATCACCCACGCGATGCGAATCACGGTCGGGTCGATATTAAACTGCTCGGCGATGCCAGCTGCGACGCCCGCAATCTTCTTGTTGCGGGACTTCGTGAGCCGCCTCCGACCCGTTCTTGGAGCAGATCCGGCCGCATGGGGAGAGTGGCTGACATGCAGCTTCCCCTTCGTCTTCACCTTCTTCTGCTTGGGTTTAGGGCGCCAGGATAGTACCCCGAATCCGAGCAGGATGATCAGAATGCCGGCCAGCAAGGGCAGCATCTGGATGATGAAGCCGAGATCGGGGCCCGCAGGGAATCCCATCTCCTGGAACATGTATACGATTCCGACGAGGATGAGCGACAGACCCGCGATCGTGGGAAGGTTGAAGAATCCGTTCGAGGAGTCTTTCTCCTCCTCGAAGAGCAGGGCTTCCAGTTCTTCGTCCGATACGGATTCAAGATCAACCCCCAGATCCCTTTGGTCGTAGAGGGTGTCGTCTCCGATGTAGGTCGTTTTGCGGGTGCGGGTACTCATACTCGTATGTGGCCGTTGTTTTGATTGGTACGGCTGACATTCTATTAGGTTACGTCCGTGAAGGACGGATGATCTCGTTTTCGGTCAGAATGACGGTCATCGGTACGTCATGCGGCTCGACGGGAACCTGATCTACGAGGCAGTCCGAGTAAACCGGACAGATTGTCGGAACGGATAATCCGTTCAACCACTCGTCGTAGTGTCCCTTCCCGTATCCGATGCGATATCCATTACGACTGACCCCCAGCGCTGGTACGACTACAGCGTCTATTTCCTCAGATGGAACGCATTCGCTTTGTAACGGTTCAGACACGCCCCAACGGTTTTTAGTCAGGACGGCTTCGCCTTCAAAAAACCGGCAATGCATGCGCGGTTCGCCCGGCTTCAGGGTGTCCTCCGGAGCAAGCACCGGGAGCGCGATTCGCTTACCGTGTTCTACGAGGCGCAGGATGAGCGGGCGGATATCTATTTCGGCCCGGTCGATGAGCGGCCAGTACGCGTGGATGGTTCGGGCGCTTTGGATTTCAGGCAGACCCCATAGTAGCTCGCATATTGCCGAGCTTTTTTGCGCTCGTTCCAGCGGGGTCAGTTCGGCTCGTCTGCGGCGTAATTCCTGGCGGAGAGCTGCTTTTTGCTGCTGGAGAATTGAACGCGCGCCTGTATATACGTACGGTGAATCGTTGCTGCTCAATGAAGGGAATATCGTTCGTTATAGATACAGACCTTAACCATACGCATGGAAGGCCATAAGAACAAGGCAGACCGGCTTGCGGCCTTTGAGGCATACAGGACGCGCATGAATCATCGCATCCTGGAAGAGAAAGACCATCTGGGTATCAAACGGTTCTTCAATCTGGATTCGGCTGCGTACAGGGATGGCGCGCTGGATGGACGTACGAAAGAACTGCTGGGTCTCGTCGCGTCGATGGTGCTTCGGTGCAATGACTGTATCGACTATCATTTGATCCAGTGCGTCGAGGCCGGATTCTCGGATGCGGAGCTGGATGACGCCATGAATGTGGCGCTGGTTGTGGGTGGTTCTATTGTCATTCCACACCTGCGGCACGCGGTCGAAACCATCGACATCCTGCGTGCACGTGAAAATACGAAGGAATAGGCTTTGTGGCGTCCAGAGTCGGGCTTGAATGGTGAAGTAAGGCGTACCAGGAAATTGTAAGAGTTTCAGATTGTTTGTAGATTAACCTGTCTGTACCGTGTTGTCTGTGCGCACGCCCGTGAGCGTGCGCATCTATTATGAAGACAGCGCGTGCAATTGGGATGAAGATATGTTCGAGAGCCTTTCAGAAAAACTAGAAGGCGCCCTGAAGACGGCCACCGGTCAGGGGCGAATCAACGAGTTGAATATCGCGGAGACCATGCGCGAGATTCGACGTGCGTTGCTCGATGCCGACGTCAACTATGATGTCGCGCGAGACTTCACCAATCGTGTGAAGGAGAAGGCGCTCGGAGAAAAGGTTCTCACTTCTGTCTCGCCTGGACAGCAGCTCGTCAAAATCGTCTACGACGAACTGGTTTACTTTCTCGGAGGCGAGAATGTCGGTATCAAGCTCGCTAAGAGCCCGCCCACGATTATTCTGATAGCTGGTCTTCAGGGTTCCGGGAAGACGACGTTTGTCGGTAAACTTGCGAACTACTTGAAAGGTCAGGGGCGCGCCCCTCTGGTTGCTGCCGCCGACGTATATCGCCCGGCCGCCGTCGACCAGCTCAAGACGCTGGCCGCATCGATCAAGGTGCCCGTTTACTCGATCGAGGAGGATGGGCAGGTCGTGAAGGATGCCGTCCGTGTGGCCCGTGAAGCAGTGGCTAATGCACGTCGCATGGCGCGCGATGTCGTCATCATCGACACGGCGGGTCGTCTCCATGTCGACGAGGAGATGATGCGGGAGGTGGAGGAGATCAAGGAGGCGGTACATCCGCATGAGATCCTCTTCGTCGTCGATAGCATGACAGGGCAGGATGCCGTGAACACCGCGCAGGAGTTCAACAGGCGGCTCGACTTTGACGGCGTCGTGCTTACGAAACTCGATGGCGATACGCGGGGCGGGGCGGCGCTCTCCATCCGCCACGTTGTGCATAAGCCCATCAAGTTTGCATCGATGGGTGAGAAGCTGGATGCGCTCACGCCGTTCTATCCGGACCGCATGGCTCAGCGTATCCTCGGCATGGGCGACGTAGTGTCCTTCGTCGAGCGGGCGCAGGAGCAGTTCGACGAAAAGCAGGCGCAGAAGCTGCAGAAGAAGATTCGTTCGGAGGAGTTCAATCTCGAGGATTTCTACGAGCAACTTCAGCGAATCAAGAAAATGGGGTCGTTGAAGGACTTGCTCGGCATGATCCCGGGTGTGGGCCGGCAGATTCGAGACCTTGATGTAGACGACGAAGCGTTCAAGTATATCGAAGCGATGATCCAGTCCATGACGCCGGAAGAGCGCAGGCATCCGGAGTTGATCAACGGCAGCCGCCGGCGGCGCATCGCACTGGGGAGCGGAGTGGAGGTGAGCGACGTTAATCAGTTGCTCAAGCAGTTTCGCGAGATGAAGAAGATGATGAAGACGATGACCAAGCTCATGGGGAAAGGACGTTCCATCGACGTCTCTGCTCTCATGGGTGGTCGGTAAGCGTTGGATATCGAATACAATTGATCACCTGAGTTAAAGAGGAAAGAAGAACCGTGTCTGTCAAACTCCGTTTGCGTCGGATGGGCCGTACGAAGCGGCCGGTTTATGCCGTAGTAGCGGCGGACTCTCGCAGCCCGCGTGATGGGCGTTTCATTGAGGATCTGGGCCGTTACAACCCGGTCCAGGAGCCTGCCGTCGTTACCCTCAATGAGGAAAGGGTGCTGTACTGGCTCCATCAGGGCGCTCAGCCGTCGGATACCGTACGTAGCTTGCTCAGCAAGGAGGGGCTGCTTCTTGGGGCCAGCCTGCTGCGTAAAGGTCGTTCCGAGGAGGAAGTCCAGGCTGCCATTGCGCAGCACCGTGCCGCGCGTGCCGCCAAAGCTCAGGGCGGCGGCAAGGTGACGGCTGCGCAACGCCGCCAGGAAGCTCTTGAAGCTGAACGTCGCCGTGTTGCAGAGCAGGAGGCCGAGGCTGCCCGCCAGCGTGCTGAGGCCGAAGCCGAGGCGAAACGCCAGGAAGAGGAGGCGCGCCGTCGTGAGGCCGAAGAGCGACTTGCTGCACAGGAGAGCGCAGCTGCCGAAGCAGGTGCTGCTGCTCCCGAAGCTGCTGCCGGACCGACTCCCGCTGAAGAAGCTGCTCCGGCTGCAGAGGAAACAGGTGCTGCCGAAGGGGAAGCTGCCCAGGAAGGTGGCGAGGAGCCGAAGGCGGAGTAAGGACGCCCACGCGTTGGGCGTTCTCGATCTTTGACGTATCGCGTAGAGGTGTGAGATGGCTGCCCGAAAGGAAGGCGCAACCCGCCTTGATCCTGAGATCGCGGAGGAGTTGCTTCTCATGGGCCGCTTCTTTCGTCCGCATGGACTCCGGGGCGAAGTGAAGGTGATTCCCGAAACGGACGATCCGGATCACTTTTCCGGCCTGGAAACTGTCTATGTCGGGCAGGAGCCAGAAGTTGCGTCACCCAGGTTGGTGCAGTCGGTTCGCTTCCAGCAGACGAAGCATGGTGTGACGGTCATCCTCAAGCTGGAGGGTGTAGATTCACCCGAAAGTGCGGGGGCTCTGCGTGATCAATTTGTCTATGCGCGTGAGAGCGACCTGCCTGAACTGGAGGAAGATGAGGTGTACTTGCATGACCTGATCGGTCTTGCCGTAGTCACCGAAGCAGGCGAGCAGGTAGGTACGGTTTCTGACGTGTTGGACATGCCGGGTCACATCACCTATGTGGTGGAGCGACCCGGGCAATCGGATGCATTGATTCCGGGTGTTCCGGAGTTTGTAATAGAGGTGGACCTCGATGCAGGCCGGGTTGTAATTCGGCCTATTGAGGGGCTGCTGGAGTAGGATGCCGGATTCGTGTTATGAGGATCGACATTGTCACGGCGTTGCCGGGAATCGTGTCCGGTCCGCTCGAACACAGCATCCTGAAACGAGCTGCCCGGAAAGGTCTCGTCGACATCCGTGTGCATGATATCCGCGATTACTCAACGGATAAGCACCGGCAAATCGATGATTACCCGTACGGCGGCGGGGCGGGGATGGTGCTCAAACCGGAGCCGATCTTTGCCTGTATCGAAGCCATCCAGGCGGAGGCACAGGCAGCCGGCGTTCCGGTGGACGAAGTGATATATCTGACTCCCGACGGAGAGGTGCTGGATCAGCAGATCGCGAACGCGCTATCGCTGAAGCAGCACCTAGTTCTGCTGGCGGGTCATTATAAGGGTGTAGATGAACGGGTTCGGCAGGCGCTCGTAACCAGGGAAATCTCCATCGGAGATTATGTCCTCAGTGGTGGGGAACTGCCGGCACTGGTGCTTGTAGATGCGGTCGTCCGCTTGATACCGGGCGTGCTGGGGGATGCCTCTTCAGCGCTCTCGGACTCGTTTCAGGACAACCTGCTTGATGCGCCGGTGTATACCCGGCCGGCTACATTCAGAGGTATGGACGTGCCGGACGTATTGCTCTCAGGCGATCACGTTCGGGTAGAGGCATGGCGCGACGAGCAGCGCCTCCAGCGGACCAGAGACCGACGTCCGGACCTGCTCGAACAATAAACATTTTTGTTGAACTGCTAACTTAGAATAATAAAGGAGGTGCGCCATGGCTACCGACTTGATGAGCTTGGTCGAGGCGACCCAATATCGGGACGATATACCGGAGTTTGCACCGGGAGATACGGTGAACATCCACGTTCGCGTAGTCGAGGGGGATAAGGAGCGGATCCAGCAGTACCAGGGCGTCGTGATCAGCATCCGCGGTTCGCGAGCCGGCCGTACCTTCATGGTGCGTAAGGTTTCTAATGGGGTCGGCGTGGAACGAATCTTCCCCATCAACTCGCCGAAGATCGCCAAGATCGAGGTCGTTCGGAGAGGAAGCGTCCGCCGCGCGAAGCTCTTCTATCTTCGCAGCCTGAAAGGTAAAGCCGCACGTATCAAAGAGAAGTCGCGCGACATGGCGCGGTAAGCACGGCTGCTGCGAAAACAGCCTGGCCATCAGGTATGGCTGGAAACCGCCGGGAGGGATGCTTTCCGGCGGTTTTTTTCGTGAGAACGGGATAGTCCGGCACTCGTAATCACGCTGGAAGTGAGCGTAGCTAGCCAATAGATCTATGAAATTAGCCATCTGGAATACCCCGGCTGCGGAGTTTTTTCTGTCCGGGCTCACATCGGGAGCGGTCATCACTGATCTGGAGGTGGAACGGAAAAGTCCGCGTGCCTGTGTATCCCTTCTGGAACGCGGAGACGTGGATGTGGCGCTCGTACCGGTGATCGCTGCGCTAAAGGATGAGGACCATTACGACCTGATTCCCGGTGCAGCGCTGTCCACGTGGAAATATCCGTTCGCCCGGGTAGTGCTGAAGCATGGACTCAGCGAGCCGATCCAGACGGTCGCCTTCGATCCTGTATACGCAAACGAAGCTGTCATCACGCGGGTCATATTGCGAGAACACTATGGATCCGAGGCTTCATTCGTGCCCTACCCATCACCAACGGTAGACCAGTTGCTGCACGCGAAGGAGGATGCCAGTCTGATCGTTGGGATGGATTCGCTCCTGGTCAGGACGGAGAGGTATTCGCTAGACCTGGGGCAGGAGTGGTACGAACTTTCGAACTATCCCATGGTGTGGGGACTCTTCGCAGCACGAAAAGGCACGGGAACGCCAGACATGGTACATGCATTGCGTGCTCTCGCCGAATCGGCCGATGAACATCGTAGCATGTGGATGCAAGCGCAGGAAATGCCACCCGTGTTGCATGAGTTCTTCACGGATGATCTCCGCGTTCGCCTGGACGACCTCGCGATGGCGAGTCTGACTGAACTCTGCCATCAATTATTTTATATCGACGTGATCGACCAGATACCGGATCTGCCCTTCATTACACTACCCGATGATGAAGAGGGAAAGGAGTCCGATGAGTAGGCGCTGCATATGGCGTGTCGTTTGCTTTGAGTGTACGTACCGGAGAGGTGGGAGGCGGTATGGGAGGAAATGAGAAATGACTGATAACGTCAAAATCATAACGACAAACCGGAAGGCCCGGCACGAATACACCATCGAGGATACGCTCGAGGCCGGGGTCGTATTGACAGGGACCGAGGTCAAGTCGCTCCGGGAAGGGCGCGCAAACCTTCAGGATGCCTATTGCGCGGTAGAAGGAGGGGAGATGATCCTCCGGAATGCCCATATCTCTCCTTATGCACACGGCAATCTCTTCAACCATGACCCGTTGCGTCCGCGCAAACTGCTGTTGCACCGCAAGGAGATCGAACAGTGGCGAAAGGCAACGGAGCAGAAAGGGTACACGATCATACCCCTCAAGCTCTATTTCAAGAATGGCCGTGTGAAGGTAGAAATTGGACTTGCAAGAGGTAAGAAACTCTACGACAAACGCCAGGATATTGCGGAGCGTGATACCAAGCGGCGCATCGAGCAACTGACGAAGCAACATTAGCCAGATAAACGGGCGTATATTAGCCGCCCGTGTACACAACGAGCCATGACAGTGCAGCAGAACCTGACACACGACGTCCTGGAACTTGCCGGGACCATCGCGAATGGCCTCGGCAAGATAGAGGGTGTCGTAGCCGTTTCGCTCGATGGAGCCTGGGCGAGTGGCGAACATGATCTGGATGCGGACATCAACCTCGGGTTGTACTATCGGGACACGGAACGCCCGAGTGTTGAGGCCCTGCGAGACTTCGCCCGCAGGCTGAATAACTCGCTCTCGGCGGATGTTGTGACGGACTTCTGGGCCCACGGGCCTCTTATAAACGGTGGCGCTTTGCTCTGGGTGGAAGGTCAGCGTGTCGACTGGCACTACCGTGAAATTGATTACGTCAGAAGGGAGATCGAGAATGCGCGCCGTGGCATAGTGATGGGACATTACCAGCCCGGCTATCCGCAAGGTTTTTTCAGTCACTACCTGGTCGGAATCGTTAACCAGTGCCGTCCGCTGTTTGACCCGCAGGGCGAACTTGTGAAACTGAAAGCGGGAACGGAAAGCTACCCCGCTCCTCTGAAGGAGGCACTCCTCCGGAACTTCATCCGTGAGGCTGACCTCACCCTGTTTGCAGCCCAGAAATCAGCCGCCGACGAGGACGTCTACTATACGGTAGGCTGCCTGCAGCGCTGCGTCTCGTGTTTGATTCAGGCTTTATTTGCCGTCAATGAGCGCTACATCACGCATGAGCGGGACGCTCTCGAGAAGCTCATGCATCTCGAACAACGCCCGGACCACTTTGCCGGTCTCGTAACGTCGATTCTCTCCAGCCCGGGTACATCGGCAGCGGAGCTTCAGGATAGTATCGCGCAGCTTCAGGGACTCGTGTCGGAGATACGGTTGGAGTACATTAGCCCGCTTTATGTGGGCCTGTAATTGGTTACGCATCAGGAATTTGCAGATTGGCAGGCAATCTGGAGAGATGGTGTACAGCGCGCGAGCTAGATGGTGGCCGTTCATGTCACCTGCATGGCAGT
>Ga0164243_10006991_pt1 | contig 16949 bp, 18 predicted proteins | sample OricompcompostOP_FD_108781 | JGI IMG/M metagenome (GOLD analysis project Ga0164243, IMG submission 108781) | Organic Plus compost microbial communities from Emeryville, California, USA - Original compost - Organic plus compost (OP) | ecosystem: Engineered > Solid waste > Mixed feedstock >... | reverse complement strand
GACCAGCCGGCTCAGCAGTGACCAGCGCAGGTCGGCGTCGACCTCCAGGCCGGGGATGGACGCCGTGCCGTCCATCAGGCCGCGGAGCAGCTCGAGCTGCTCCGGCGTGTCGGCCACGCCGGTAAAGGCGTTCATGTACGCCAGCTGGAGGTCGCCGCCCGGCTCGGCTTCGCGGACCAGGTCGTGCAGCGCGTCGGCGAGGAAGCGGCGGCCCTCGGCGTGCCACCCCGGGTCGGCGTACTGGAACAGCGACATGCGGGCCTGGCGCAGCAGCGTCTGCACCACCGAGACGTCGCTGACGCCGCGGATGCCGGACACCACCAGCCGTACGTAGTCACGCGCGGGCAGCTCCGCGTCGCGGCACATGTCCCACGCGGCGGACCAGGCCAGCGCGCGCGGCAGCGACTCGCGGATCTCCCCGATGCCGCTGATCAGCGTCTCCAGCGACCGCGGGTCCAGGCGGATCTTCGCGTACGTCAGGTCGTCGTCGTTGACCAGCACGAGGTCCGGCTGCTGCTCGCCGACCAGCTCGGGCACCTCGGTGCGGGCGCCGGAGACGTCGAGCTCCACGCGCTTGCGTCGCACGATGCCCTCGGCCGTACGGTCGTACAGCCCGACCGCGACGCGGTGGGTGCGCAGCGTCGGGTGGTCGCCGGGTGCGGACTGCTCGATGACGAACGCGCCGAACCGGCCCTCACCGTCGATCTCGAAGACCGGGCGCAGCGTGTTCACGCCGGCCGTCTCCAGCCACTCCTTCGACCAGGACGTGAGGTCGCGCCCGGAGGTCTCCTCCAGCGCGGACAGCAGGTCCGACAGCTCGGTGTTGGACCAGGCGTGCCGCGCGAAGTAGTCGCGCACGCCGGACAGGAACTCCTCCTTGCCGACGTAGGCCACCAGCTGCTTCAGCACCGACGCGCCCTTGGCGTAGGTGATCCCGTCGAAGTTCACCTCGACGGCCTTGATGTCGACGATGTCGGCGGCGATGGGGTGGGTGGACGGCAGCTGGTCCTGCCGGTATGCCCAGGCCTTCTCCACGTTCGCGAACGTCGTCCACGCGCCCGACCACCGGGTGGCCTCGGACTGGCACAGCGCCGCCATGTAGGTCGCGAAGGACTCGTTCAGCCACAGGTCGTCCCACCAGCGCATGGTGACCAGGTCGCCGAACCACATGTGCGCCATCTCGTGCAGGATCGTCTCGGCGCGGCGCTCACGCGGCGCGTCGGTGACCCGCGAGCGGAAGATGTAGTCCTCCAGGATGGTCACGCACCCGGCGTTCTCCATCGCGCCCGCGTTGAACTCCGGCACGAACAGCTGGTCGTACTTCGCGAACGGGTACCGCATGCCGAACGTGCGCTGGAAGAACTCGAAGCCCTGCTTGGTGACCTGGAAGATCTCGTCGGCGTCGAGGTGCTCGGCCAGCGACTGCCGGCAGTAGATGCCGAGCGGAATGCCGTCGTACTCGTCGCGCACCACGTGGTAGTGGCCGGCGACCAGGGCCGTGATGTACGGCGAGATGCGCGGCGTGGCCGGGAACGTCCAGACCGCCTTGCCGGGGCCGGCCGGGCTCGGCGCGCCCTCGGCCGGGGAGTTCGACACGACCTCCCAGTCGTCCGGCGCGGTGACGGTGAGCTGGAACGCCGCCTTGAGGTCCGGCTGGTCGAAACAGGCGTACATCCGGTGCGCGTCGGCCGTCTCGAACTGCGAGTGCAGATACACCTTGCCGTCGACCGGGTCGACGAACCGGTGCAGCCCCTCGCCGGTGCGCATGAACGCCGCGCCCGCCACGACCCGCAGCTCGTTGTCCGCGGCGAGCTCGGGCAGCCGCACCCGCTCGCCGTCGAACACCTCCTCGGGGTCGAGGTGCCGCCCGTTCAGCATGACGCTGCGCACCCGTGGCGCGGTGATGTCGATGAACGTGCTGGTGCCCGGCTCGGAGCAGCGGAACCTGACCACGCTGATCGAGTCGAAGATGCCGTCCTCGGCCGTCAGATCAAGCTCGACCGTGTACGAGTCGACGTCGAGCACCCGGGCCCGTTCCCGCGCCTCGTCGCGCGTGAGATTCCCCGCCACGTGGCAGTCCTTTCGTGCAATACCGCTTTGTGCCTCCCGGAGCCGTGACGTTCCGTCATCGACCCCCGTGAGGCATCCTGTCATGCGCCCGCACCGGAATGCCGGTCCGTATCGGCCGGTTGTGGATAACTGCACGTACCCCGTCTGGAGGAGGATTCGCGTGTCCTCAGAAGCCCGTAAGCCCGTTGACTTCTGGTTCGACCCCCTGTGCCCGTGGGCCTGGATCACCTCGCGCTGGATGCTGGAGGTCGAGCAGGTACGGCCCGTCCAGACGCGCTGGCATGTGATGAGCCTGTCCGTGCTGAACGAGGGCCGCGACCTGCCCGAGCGGTACCAGGAGCTGATGAAGACCGGGTGGGGCCCGGTGCGCGTGTGCATCGCCGCGGAGCAGGCGCACGGCGCCGAGGCGCTCGGCCCGCTGTACACCGCGCTCGGCACCCGGTTCCACCACGAGAAGAAGGACCGCAGCCGGGAGACGATCCTGGAGGCGCTGGCCGAGGCGGGCCTGCCGGCCTCGCTGGCCGACGCCATGGACTCCACCGAGTACGACGAGGCCCTGCGCAAGTCCCACCACCAGGGCATGGACCCGGTCGGGTACGAGGTCGGCACCCCGGTGATCCACGTGAACGGCACCGCGTTCTTCGGCCCGGTGGTCACCCCGATCCCGCGCGGCGACGCGGCCGGCAAGCTGTGGGACGGCGTGCTGCTGGTCGCCGAGACCGACGGCTTCTTCGAGCTCAAGCGCAGCCGCGACCGCGAGCCGATCTTCGACTGATGGGGCCGGAGGACGACCGCGAGGTCGTGTTCGACGACGACATGCCGGTGCTGCCCGACCAGACGTCCGACGACACGGACCGCGGCTGGGGCGAGTGGCGTACGGAGTGGTCCGATGAGGACCGGCTGCGCGAGGACCGGCCGCCGCACTGGGACTGACCCGGAACCGGGGCCCGCGGGCCCCGGTTCCGGCATGCCGAGATGGGAGAGCGATTGAACCGGCGTGAGGAGCTACGCGACTTCCTGCGCACCCGCCGCGCCCGGCTGACGCCCGCGGACGTGGGCATGCCGGAGGCCGGCCGGCGCCGTACCCCGGGGCTGCGGCGCGAGGAGGTCGCCGTGCTCGCCGGGGTGGGCGTGTCCTGGTACACCTGGCTTGAGCAGGGCCGCGACATCAAGGTGTCGGACGCCGTACTGGACGCCATCGCCCGCGCGCTGCGGCTGGACGACGCCGAGCGCGAGCACCTGTACCTGCTGTCCGGGCTGAACCCGCCGGTCGTCCGCGCCGAGGCGGCGCCGGTCGCCCCGGAGCTGCGCCGGCTGCTCGACGCCTGGTCGCCGCGGCCGGCGTACGTACGGGACCGGTACTGGAACTTCGTGGCGGTCAACGACGCGGCGCGCGCCGTGTTCGGCTTCGACGAGCACGACCACAACTGCCTGGTCTCGTTCTTCACCAACGGCCGCTACCGCGCCATGCACCTGCACTGGGAGAACGCGGCGAACGGCGTGGTGGCCCGGTTCCGCGGCGACGCGGCGCGGTACCCGGACGACCCCGAGTACGGGCGCATCGCCGAGGACCTGCGGACGATCAGCCCCGAGTTCGCCGAGCTGTGGGCCCGGCACGAGGTGGGCGGCGAGCACCACGTGATCAAGGCCGTCCGCCATCCCGAGGTGGGTGAGCTGGTCTTCGAGGCGTCGCAGTTCACAGTGCCGGACCACCCAGGGCAGAGCTTCATCCTGCAGAACCCCAAGCCCGGCACCGGCACCGAGGAGGCGCTGCGCCGGCTGATGGGCGACGCCGGCCTGGTGGTGGCACACCCAGGATGAACGCGCACTGCCGGTCCGCGGCGTAGCGCGCGACGATCGGTGGCATGACGAACACGCGTACTTTCCAGGGCACGTCCGTCGGCGCGGTCGGGCTCGGGTGCATGGGCATGAGCTGGGCGTACAGCGCCTCCGGCCGGGACGACGACGCGTCGGTGGCGCTCATCCGGGAGGCGCTCGACCTGGGCGTCACCTTCATCGACACCGCGCAGGCGTACGGCGACGGCGCGAACGAGGAGCTGGTCGGCCGGGCGCTCCGGGGCCGCCGGGACGAGGCCGTGCTGGCCACCAAGACCGGGCTGGTCGTCCGGGACGTCGCCACCCACGCGATGGACCGCGACGGCTCGCCGGAGCACGTGAAGCGCTCGGCCGAGGAGAGCCTGCGGCGGCTGGGCACCGACGTGCTCGACCTGTACTACCTGCACCGGATCGACCCCGCCGTGCCGCTGGCCGAGACCTGGGGCGCGATGGCCGAGCTGGTCGCCGCCGGCAAGGTACGGCATCTGGGGCTGTCCGAGGTGACCGTGGCGCAGGCCGAGGAGGCGCACGGCATCCACCCGGTGGCCGCGATCCAGTCCGAGCTGTCGCTGTGGACCCGCGACGCGATGGGCGCCGAGGGCGGCACCGTGGGCAGCTTCTCCGGGGGCACCGGGGACCTGGGCGAGGCGCCCGGGGACGTACTGGGCTGGTGCGCGGCGCACGGCGCGGCGTTCGTCCCGTTCTCCCCGCTCGGCCGCGGCTTCCTGACCGGTACGGTCACCGCCGCGGACTTCGAGGCTTCGGACTTCCGTAGCCGTAACCCGCGGTTCGCCGAGGAGGCGCTGGCCGCCAACCTACGGATCGTGGACGTGGTCCGGCGCGTCGCGGAGCGGCACGGCGCGACGCCCGCGCAGGTGGCCATCGCGTGGACACTCGCGCAGGGCACGCACGTCATCCCGATCCCCGGCACCAAGCGGGCCCGCTACCTGCGGGACAACGCCGGGGCCGCGTCGGTGGCGCTGACCGCGGCGGACCTGGCCGAGCTGGACGACGTGCCGGCCGCGGTGGGGAGCCGGTACTGACATGCGCGCCGTGACGATCCCCGCGTACGGCGGGGCGGACGTCCTGCGGCTCGACGACGTGCCGGCGCCGGAGCCGGGGCCCGGCGAGGTGGCCGTCGACGTGGCGTACGCCGGGGCGAACTTCGCCGAGGTGCTGTACCGGCGCGGCCTGGTCGACGTGCCGCTGCCGTTCGTGCCGGGCATCGAGGTGTCCGGTCACGTACGGGCGGTCGGGCCGGACGTGACCGGGCTGCGGGTCGGCGAGCCGGTGGCCGCGCTCACCATCGTCCACAGCGGCGGGTACGCCGAGGTGGTGACCACCGCGGCGGATCTGGTCGCGCCACTCGCCGGGACCGGGCTCGCGCTGGACGTCGCCGCGGCGGTGCCGTCCAACAGCACCACCGCGTTCCTGGCGCTGGACCGGGTCGGGCGCATCGAGCCGGGGGAGTCCGTGCTGGTGCACGCCGCGGCCGGTGGGCTCGGCAGCCAGCTCGGGCAGGCCGCGCGGCTGCTCGGCGCCGGACGCGTGGTCGGCACCGTCGGGCGCGCCGCGAAGATCGAGGCGGCGCGCGGGTTCGGGTACGACGAGGTGCTCCTGCGCGACGACCCGCTGCCCGGCGGCTTCGACCTGGCGGTGGACATGGTCGGCGGCCCGGCCCGTAAGGCGAGCCTGGCCGCGCTGGCGCCGATGGGGCGGCTGGTCGTGCTGGGCAACGCCTCCGACGCGGACGACGTGGGGTTCTCGGCGAACGAGCTGTGGCTGACGAACCGGTCGGTGTCCGGGCTCAACCTGGCCGCGTTCGCGGCGGCGTACCCGGCCGAGGTGGGGCGGGCGCTGCGCGGGGCCGTCGCCGCGGCCGGGCGGGGCGACCTGCGGGTCGCGGTCGACACACTGCCGCTGGAGCGCGTAGCGGAGGCGCACGAGCGGATCGAGTCGGGGGCGAGCACGGGGAAGATCGTGCTGGCCCTGTGAAGGCCCGGCGCCCTGGCCGTACGCGCCATCGTGGTACGGCCAGGGCGCCCAGCCGGAAGCTACGCCCCGCCGGTCTTCAGGATGCCGCCGTCGATCGGCAGCGTCTCGCCGGTGATCCAGGACGCGGAGTCCGACAGCAGGAACGCGACCGCGCCCGCGACGTCCTCCGGGACCCCGAGGCGCTTCAGCGGATAGCCGGCCGCCACCTGCTCCTCGTTGTTCACGTACAGGGCCTCGGCGAAGCGGGTCTTGACCACGGCGGGGGCCACCGCGTTGACCCGTACGGTCGGGGCCAGCTCGGCGGACAGCTGCCGGGTCAGGTTGATCAGCGCGGCCTTGCTGGCGCCGTACGCGGCGATGAACGGCGACACGTGCAGGCCGGCGATCGACGCGATGTTGACGACCGACCCGCCGTGCTCCTTCATCCAGCCGTGCCACGCGGCCTGCGTCATGGCCAGCGCGCCGACCACGTTGACCTTCATGACCTTCTCGACGGCCGGGAGGGGCGCGTCCATCAGCAGGCCGAACACCGGGTTCGTGCCGGCGTTGTTGACCAGCAGGTCCAGCGACCCGAACCGGTCGATCACCTGCTGGGCCACCCCGGTCGCCGCGTCGTAGTCGCCCGCGTTGGCGGAGATGGTGATCACCCGGTCGCCGCCGTCGAGCTCGGCCGCCGCCTCCCGGAGCGTCTCCTCCTTACGGGCGGTGATGGCCACGTTGGCGCCGCGGGCCAGCAGCTCGGCGGCGATGCCCAGGCCGATGCCCCGGCTGCCCCCGGTGACCAGCGCCGTCTTCCCCTTGAACTCCTCGCTCACGAATGCTCCTTCATGCCGGCGGCAGGTCGACCAGCGCCGCGAGCGCGGCGCGGTGGCGGTCGGCCGTGCCGAGGGCGATCGAGTCGGCCTTGGCGCGCTTGAGGTACATGTGCGCCGGGTGCTCCCAGGTGAACCCGATACCGCCGTGCATCTGCACGCACTCCTCGGCCGCCTTCACGACGACCTCGGAGGTGTACGCCTGGGCGAGCGCGACCGCGACGGGCGTGTCCGGGTCGTCGTCGGCGACGCAGGACGCGGCGTACCGGGACACCGCGCGGGCCTGGCTGACCGAGCCGTACAGGTCGGCGAGCCGGTGCTTCAGCGCCTGGTAGGAGCCGATGGCGCGGCCGAACTGCTTGCGCTCCTTGACGTACGCGAGCGTGGTCTGCAGGCAGTGGTCGGCGAGGCCGAGCTGCTCGGCGGCCAGCATGGCGGCGCCCACCGTCAGCGCCCGGGTGACCGCGTCCGCGCCCTCCGCGACGCGCGTACCGGCCGCACCGGACAGCGTGACGTCCGTCAGCCGCCGGGTCATGTCCAGCGACACGACGGGCGTACGGGTCACGTCGCCGGCCTCGACCAGGTACAGGCCGTCGGCGGTGGGCACGAGCAGCGCGTCGGCGTGCCCGGCGTCGGCCACGCTGGTGACCGTGCCGGTCAGCTTGCCGCCCTCGGCCCGCACGGTGGGCTCGTACGCGCCGGGCATCGCGGCCAGCGGCACGGCCAGGGTGACGATCGTGTCGCCGGCGGCCGCGGCGGACAGGGTCGCGGTGTCCCCGGCGGCGAGCAGCGCGGCCGTACCGAGCACGGCGCTGCCGAGGAACGGTACGGGCGTGACGCCGCGGCCCAGCTCCTCGGCGACGACGGCCGTCTCGCGCCAGGTGGCACCCGCGCCGCCCTGCTCCTCCGGCACCGGGAGGCTCGCGCACCCGAGCTCGGTGGCCAGCGTGCGCCACAGCTTCAGGTCCGTGTTGTCGTCGTCCTCCAGGTGCGCGAGCACCGTGGCGGCCGGCGCCCGCTCGTCGAGCAGCGCCCGCACGCTGGCGCGCAGATCGGTCTCGACGTCGCTGTACAGCAGGTTCATCGCGGGATGTCCTTCCACGGGACGTCGACGTCTGCGCGCATCTCCTTCGGGAGCCCGAGCACGCGCTCGGCGACGATGTTGCGCATGACCTCCGAGGTGCCGCCTTCGATGGAGTTGCCCTTGGCCCGCAGGAACCGGAAGCCCGGGGCGCGCTGCGCGCCGAGCATGTCGGTGCGCTCGGGGCGGCGCATCGTCCAGTCGTCGTACCGCAGCGCCTGCTCGCCGAGGAACTCCATCTCCAGGCCGGAGATCTTCTGGTTCAGCTCGGCGAACGCCAGCTTGGCCGCCGACCCCTCCGGCCCGGGCTGCCCGGCGGCCATCTGCTGGCTCAGCCGCCGGCCGGTCAGCCGTACGGCCTCCGCCTGCACCCACAGCCGCATCAGCTCGTCGTGCTTGCCGGGCGTGCGCAGCTCGGGGTGCTCGCGCCAGTCCTTGGCGGCGAAGCCGATCATGCCGCCCTCGCGCGGCGCGCCACCGCCGCCGATGGCCACCCGCTCGTTCATCAGCGTGGTCGTGGCGACCCTCCAGCCGTCGCCGACCGCGCCGAGCCGGTGCTCGTCCGGGATGCGGGCGTCGGTCATGAAGACCTCGTTGAACTCCGCCTCGCCGGTCATCTGCCGCAGCGGCCGCACCTCGACGCCCGGCTGCGTCATGTCGATGGCGAAGTACGTCAGGCCCTTGTGCTTCGGCACGTCCGGGTCCGTACGGGTGACCAGGATCGCCCAGCTGGCCTTGTGCGCCTGCGACGTCCAGACCTTCTGGCCGTTGACGACCCAGTCGTCACCGTCCCGTACGGCCCGGGTGGCCAGCGCGGCGAGGTCGGAGCCGGCGCCCGGCTCGCTGAACAGCTGGCACCAGACCTCCTCGCCCGTCCACAGCGGGCGCAGCCAGCGCTTCTTCTGCTCCTCGCCCGCGTGCGCGAGGATCGTCGGCGCGGCCATGCCGAGGCCGATGCCGATCCGCCGCGGGTCGTTGTCGGGCGCGCCCGCCTTGGCGAACTCCGCCTCGACGATGGGCTGCTTGTTCCGCTCGATGCCCAGGCCGCCCAGGCCCTCGGGGAAGTGCACCCACGCGAGCCCGGCGTCGTACCGGGCGCGCAGGAAGTCCAGCCGGTCCATGCCGGCGGGGTCGTGCTCGGCGAGGAACTGCCGTACGCGTTCGCGCAGCTCGGTGCTATCCCGGGGGGCCGAGCCTCCCCGGACCCCCGGCGCACGGTGTTCTTCCCAGGGCTCGTTCACCGCGCCGGCGTTTGCAGGCTGTCCACTCAGGGTGATCACCTCGGTATGTGAGGCGGCGATTTCGTCGCCGCTTAGTCCTGCGGGCCGCCGGCGGCGTAGATGACCTGGCCGGAGACGAAGCCGGCCTCCTCGCTGACGAGGAACGACGCCAGGGCGCCGATGTCCTCGGGCTTGCCCGTACGGCGAACCGGGATGTTCTGCGCGGCGGCCTTCTTGAAGTCCTCGAAGTCGACGCCGATGCGCGCCGCGGTGGCCGCGGTCATGTCGGTCTCGATGAAGCCGGGCGCGATCGCGTTGGCCGTCACGCCGAACTTGCCGAGCTCGATGGCCAGCGTCTTGGTGAAGCCCTGCATGCCGGCCTTGGCCGCGGAGTAGTTGACCTGGCCGCGGTTGCCCAGCGCGGACGTCGACGACAGGTTCACGATGCGGCCGAAGCCCGCCTCGGTCATGAAGCGCTGGGCGGCCCGGCTCATCAGGAACGCGCCGCGCAGGTGCACGCGCAGCACGGTGTCCCAGTCCTCCTCGGACATCTTGAACAGCATGTTGTCGCGGATCACGCCCGCGTTGTTGACCAGTACGGTCGGCGGCCCGAGCTCCTCGGCGACCTTGGCCACGGCCGCGTCGACCTGCTCGGCGTCGCTGACGTCCGCGCCGACGGCAAGCGCCGTGCCGCCGTCGGCGGTGATCGCCTTGACGGTGTCCGCGCAGGACTCGGCGTCCAGGTCCAGGACGGCGACGGCCATGCCGTCGGCGGCCAGGCGCTTGGCCACGCCCGCGCCGATGCCGCGCGCGGCGCCCGTCACGATCGCGACGCGCCGGTTACTGTCTGCCATGCGTATCCCTCCATACCGACTGGTCGGTAGTGGCTACCGTAGCCCTGGGGTCCGTCACTGCGGTACCCGGTGTTGGGCGGAACCCTAACCGAATCACGTTCGGGGAAGACGTCGGCCTCCCTTCTGGTTGAGTATTCACGCAGAGGCACGTAAGAGGGGAGACGCCGTGAGCAAGGTCGTGCGCAGCGAGGAGGAGTGGCGCAAGCTGCTCAACCCCGAGGAGTTCCACGTGCTGCGCGAGGCGGGCACCGAGCGGCCGTTCACCGGCGAGTACACCGACACCAAGACGGTCGGGGTGTACCGCTGCCGGGCGTGCGGCGCCGAGCTGTTCCGCTCGGCCACCAAGTTCGAGTCGCACTGCGGCTGGCCGAGCTTCTACGCCCCCAGCGACTCCGACGCCGTCACGCTGATCGAGGACCGCTCGCTCGGCATGGTCCGTACGGAGGTCCGGTGCGCCGCGTGTGACTCCCACCTCGGCCACGTGTTCCACGGTGAGGGGTACGGCACCCCCACCGACGACCGGTACTGCATCAACTCGGTGAGCCTCACGCTCGAGCCCACCGAGTAAGCGTGTAACCGCCGCCACGGCGCGCCGTGGCGCGTCTCACGGCGCGCTGCGGTGTCGCCGCAGCCGGTGACCTGCAAGACTTTCGTCATGCGGGTATATCTCGGTTCCGATCACGCCGGATACGAACTCAAGTGTCACCTGGTGAGCTGGCTCGCCGGCCAGGGACACCAGGCCGTCGACTGTGGTCCCGAGGGCTACGACGGCGCGGACGACTATCCCCCGTACGTGATGGACGCCGCGCGCCGCGTCGCCGGCGATCCGGGGAGCATGGGCATCGTGGTCGGCGGCTCCGGGAACGGCGAGCAGATCGCCGCGAACAAGGTGCCGGGCATCCGCGCGGCGCTCGCCTGGAGCGCGGAGACCGCGCAGCTCGCCCGCGAGCACAACGACGCGAACATGCTCAGCATCGGCGCCCGTATGCACTCGATGGAGGAGGCCACCGGCTTCGCCGCGGTCTTCCTCGCCACCCCGTTCTCGGCCGGTGACCGGCACATCCGCCGGATCGGCATGATCACCGACTTCGAGAAGACGGGGACCTTCCCGCCGGTCCCGTAGGCGGCGGGAGGCTGGTCACCCGGCCCGCGCGACGTCGGTCTAGGAGCGGCGGGCAGGCCGGGTGCGCTTTCTCGCCTGGCGGGGCGTGGTCTGCGGAGGCACCTCGGCATGGCGGATCGCCGCCTCGATGTGCTCGGCGCGCGGACGCGAGACGTCACGCGCGCGCATGGCCGCGGCGGGGGTCACCCGCATCCCTGATTGCGCCATAGCCGCCCATTACCCGCAATTCGGGCGGGCTATGCCCGCCCGGGCGGCTAGAACTCCGTGGGCGACCACGGCGACGGTTCCCAAGCGAACGCCGCGGACAGCGCGTGCAGCGCGCCCGGACGGTGCTCGGTGGCCAGGCCCGCCTCGCCGTACGACAGCAGCCGGGTGCCGCCGAAATACGCCGCGCCGAGCGCGGCCACCGGCAGCGTGACGTCCGGCTCCGCGTCCGTACGCACGCACTCCGCGCCGTCGGTGCCCACCCGGAGCCGCCACGTGCCGGCGTTCCACGGGCACACGTCGTCCCGGACCGCGATGACCGCCTCGGCGGGCGCGGCGTACCGGCGCGCGGCCAGCGCGCGGTCCACGTCGACCAGGCGGGCCCACAGGCCGTCCGTCATGCGCGCCCGCGTGCGCCGCGGGTCGGCGAGCAGCCGCAGCAGCGGGTCGTCGACCGGGCGGCCGGGCACCGTGACCGTACGGATCAGGTCGCGGTCCAGCACGTGCGCGCACACCGCGGCGTACGCCGCCGGGTCGGTCGCGAACATCTCCTGGACGCGCAGCAGCCCGTCCGGCAGGCCGTGCTCGTCGTCGGCCTCGCGGGTGGCGAACAGTGCGTATCCGCGCGGGCCCGAGGCGTCCTCGGCCAGCACGCAGCGCAGCGGCCCGTAGCCGTGCCGGCGGTACTCCGGGTCGCTCACCAGCACCGACCACCACGCCTCGTCGCGCGCGAACGCGCCGGGCCGGGCGCCCAGCCACGCGTCGAAGACCTTCGCCAGCTCGGGCACGGCCTCGGCCGGCACCGCGCTCCGCAGCCGCAGGCCCGGATCGGCCGGCGCCTCCGGTACGAAGCCGGACTCGCCGGCCCGCAGCGTGAACGTGGACTCCGCCGCGGTGCAGCCGTAGCCGTACCGCCCGTAGATGGCCGACTCCGAGGCGCCCAGCACGGCCACCGGCTCGCGCCCGGCCTCGTGCAGGCCGGTGAGCTGCCGCGTCATCAGCGAGCGGAGGATGCCGCGCCGCCGGTGCGTCTGCCGTACGGCCACGCCGGTCACGCCGAACACCGGCTCGATCCCGCCCGGGACCGTCATACGGAAGCTGATCCCGATGGCGCTGCCGACCAGCAGCGACCCGTCGTACGCCCCGATGCTGCGGTCCGGTTCCCACAGGGCCCGCTCCCGTTCGATCTCGGAGGCGACCGGGAACGTGCTGTTGAACGACTCGGAGGTCAGCCCGACGACGTCGGCCAGGTCGGCGGAGGTCATCGGCCGGATCGGGTACGGCGGCTGGGTCATGAGCTCTTCGTACCAGGCGGCGACGCGCCGGGCGAACGGTTTTCGCGCTGGTAAAACCTGCTCCGACATTCGGGAGCATCCGCGTGTATCGGGGATCTTGTCGCCGATAGGGAAGCGTGCCCGGAGCGGCCCGGGCCGCTACGCTGCCTCCCAGTCATGCCTTCCAACCCAGGACGATCGACCCGGCCACCGCTCGAGCGCTGGCGCACGGCCGGGCGGAACGTCCTGCCGTGGGTCCGGCGCAAGCTGTTCTCCCGCAGTCGGCAGGTCGTGATCGCGCTGTCGCTGCTGAGCCTGGCGATCGGCGTCCTGTCGGCGCGGGTGTCGTCGTGGTGGTTCTCCCCGGCGCTGCTCGTGCTGCCGGTGCTGGCCGGCGGCATGATGGCCCGCTCGATGCGGGCGCTGCGCGCGCTGTTCGCGGTGGTCATCGTGGTGCTCGCGGTGGACGCCGTGGTGGCGGACACCGGGCCGGGCATCGTCGCGGCCGTGGTGATCAGCGGCGTGTTCGCGTACCAGCTGTCCCGCGTACGGCAGCAGCTCGGCGTGCAGGGCATGCGCGGCGAGCAGATGCTGCTCGAACTGCGCGACCGGCTGCGCACCCAGGGCAAGCTGCCGGCGCTGCCGCGCGGCTGGGCGTCGCGGGTGGTGCTCGAACAGGCCGGCGGGTCGTCGTTCGGCGGCGACTTCTGCGTCTCCGCAATACGGCCGGACGGGCAGACGCTCGAGGTGGCGCTGGTCGACGTGTCCGGCAAGGGCATCGACGCCGGCACGCGCGCGCTGATGCTGTCCGGCGCGTTCGGCGGCCTGCTCGGCTCCGTGCCGTCCGAGGACTTCCTCAGCGCCTGCAACACGTACCTGCGGCGGCAGCGTACGGGCGAGGGGTTCGTCACCGCCGTGCACCTGGTGATCGACCTCAAGACGGGCGACTTCGTGGTCGAGTCGGCCGGTCACCCGCCGGCCGTACGGTTCGACGCCGGCAGCGGCACGTGGCAGGTCACCGAGGCCAAGGGCGTGGTGCTCGGCGTCGTGCCGGACCTGCGCTGCGCGCCCGAGCACGGCCGGCTGAACTCCGGCGACGCCCTCCTGCTGTACACCGACGGCATGATCGAGGAGCCGGGCCTGGACCTCGACGCCGGCATCGACCGCCTGCTCGGCGAGGCCGAGCACCTGGTCGCCGCCGGGTTCAACCAGGGCGCGGAGGACATGGTGCGGACGCTGTCCCGTGGCCACAACGACGACTGCGCGCTGGTCGTCATCTGGCGCAAGTAGGCCCTCGGTGCGGGGGTTCGCGCGGCGGGAGTTCCAGCTCGTGCTGCTCCGCCGGATGGCCGACTACACGCCCGGGCTGGTCGAGGACGCCCGCACGGCGCTCGGCGCCACGCTCGCCGACCAGCGCGAGGCCAACCGCCGCTGGCAGAAGATGAACCACTCGCGGGCCGCGCCGCGCGGCATGACCCGGCTGCGCGCCGTACTCGGCCCGCCGGAGGAGACCGGCCGCGAGCGGATCGGCGACCTCACGTGCGAGACCGCGCGCTGGCCGCTGCCGCTGTGGCCGGACCTGCGGTTCGAGGTACTGGCCGGCCCGGGCGGCGCGGTGTGGCAGGACTGGCTGGTCCGCGCGCCCGGCCGTACGCCGCCGCCCATCGAGCGGATGGCCGGCCTCGCGCCGTGGTCGTGCGTCGTGAGCGACGTCATGGCCCGGCTCCCGGACGCGCGCCCGCTCGAGGGCGACGCCCCGACCCGCTGGCTGCTGCGCCGTACGGAGGACGGCGTGACGTACGTCGCGCACTTCGTGTACGGCCTGCTGCAAGAGGTGCGCGCGCTCTAGGTGTTGTAGAACTGCACCCGCGGCTTGCCGTCGTTCCAGACGCCGAAGATCGCCGAGTTGTGCTGGTCGCGGTGGAACTCCACGCGCAGCCAGCCGGCGTTCGGGTCGTCCCACACGTTCGTCTCCCAGCCCGGGTCCGGTGTCGCGGAGATCAGCCGGATGCGGTGCGGGTAGAAGGCGAGCGCCACGTGGCCGCCGCGCAACGTGAAACTTCGCACTTTCCCGGTGTCGGACGGCTTCGGCGTACGGGTGATCTGGCGGGGCTTGGTGGTCGCGGTCGTCCGGCTCGGGGACGGCGACGGCGAGGCGCTCGTGGGGCTGTCCGAGGGGCTCGGTCCGGGGGTCGGCGGGGGACTGGAGGCACTGCTGGGCACGGTGACCGTGGCCGGCGGCGACAGCGCGGCCGTGTACAGCACTCCGCGCACCCCGGCCCACGAGATGGCCACGCCGAACGACGTGGCAGCGGCCCAAGCCGCTATGTAGACGAGGGATCTGCGGCGCACTTCTCACATAGTGCCGGAAAGTCCCCCGCATGTGTTGGATACCGTACGGTTCCCCCATGGCTTCGGTGCTCGTCGTGGAGGACGACCCGCACGTGCGGTCCGCCCTCATCCGTGACCTGACCGACCGCGACCATGCGGTACGTAGCGCAGGCACCGCCCTCGACGCGTTAAGGGAGGTCGCCCAGGCGCCACCGGACGCGGTCATCCTCGACCTCGGCCTGCCCGACCTCGACGGGGCCGAGGCGCTGAAGATGCTGCGGGGCGTGTCCGACGTGCCGGTGATCGTCGCCACGGCGCGGGACAACGAGACGGAGATCGTCCGGCTGCTCAACGCGGGCGCCGACGACTACCTCGTCAAGCCGTTCTCCAGCGAGCACCTCAGCGCCCGGCTGTCCGCGGTGCTGCGCCGGGCCGCCGGCCCCGCCGCCTCGGAGGTGCTCGACGTCGGTGAGCTGCGCATCGACCTGACCTGCCGGGAGGTGCAGATCGGCGGTACGGCCCTGGACCTGACCCGCCGGGAGTTCGACCTGCTGGCGTTCCTCGCCGCGCGGCCGGGGCAGGTGGTCTCCCGGCGCGAGCTGCTCGCCGAGGTGTGGCGGCAGCCGTACGGCGACGACCAGACCATCGACGTCCACCTGTCCTGGCTGCGCCGTAAGCTCGGTGAGAGCGCGTCGCGGCCCCGGTACCTGCACACCGTGCGGGGCGTCGGCGTGAAGCTGGTCCCGCCGGCATGAGACGTACGCTCGCGCTGGTCGCGCTGGCCGTCACCTCCATGGTGGCGCTGGCGTTCCTCATCCCGCTCGGCCTCGTCGTGCAGGAGACCGCGCGGGAGCGGGCCATCTCCGACGCCCAGCGGCAGGCCGTCGCGCTGGGCCCGGTGCTGGCCGTGACCACCCAGCGGGACGCGCTGGAGCGGGCGCTGGCCACCACGCAGGCCGGGGCCAGCCAGCGGCTCGCCGTCCACCTGCCCGACGGCGCCGTGGCGGGCGTGCCGCGCGCCGACCCGGACCTCGTGCAGACCGCCATGCGGCGCGGCCGGGCCTCGGACCACGACGTCGAGGGCGGGTACGCGCTGCTCCAGCCGATCGCGCTCGACCAGGGGCGGATCGCCGTCGTCGAGGTGTTCGTGCCCGAGTCGGAGATGACCCGGGGCGTGCTGCACGCCTGGGAGATGATGGCCGGGGTCGCGGCCCTGCTGGTGATCGGGTCGGTGCTGGTCGCCGACCGGCTCGGGGCGCGCGTCGTCGGGTCGGCGCGCCGGCTGGCGCAGGCGTCGGCCGCGCTCGGTTCGGGCGACCTGAGCGTACGGGTGGAGCCCAGCGGGCCGCCGGAGCTCCAGGAGGCGGGGAACGCCTTCAACACCATGGCCGACCGCGTCGTGCAGCTGCTGGCCGCCGAACGGGAGATGGTCGCGGACCTGCGGCACCGGCTGCGCACGCCGCTGGCCGCGCTGCGGCTCAACGTGGGCACGCTGCCGGCCGGCCCGGAGACCGACCAGACGCGCGAGTCGGTGGAGCGGATGGAGCGGGAGATCGACGCGATCATCCGCAGCGCGCGGACCTCGCCGGAGAGCGCCGAGTCCTGCGACGTCGTGGAGATCGTGCGCGAGCGGGTGTCGTTCTGGTCCGCGCTGGCCGAGGACCAGGGCCGTACGTGGGCGATCCGTACGGTCGACGGGCCGGTACGGGTCCGGGTGGCCCGTACGGAGCTGGCCGCGGTGCTGGACGCGCTGCTCGGCAACGTGTTCCGGCACACCGAGGAGGGCACGCCGTTCGGCATCACCCTGCGGGTCGTGCGGGGCATGGTCGGCGTGATCGTCAACGACGCCGGGCCGGGCATCGACGACCCGCGCAACGCGGCCAAGCGCGGCGCTTCCGGCGGCGGCTCGACCGGGCTCGGCCTGGACATCGCGCGCCGGATCGCCGAGTCGTCCGGCGGTGAGCTGAACATCGGCCGGTCACCGCAGGGCGGCGCGCAGATCGCCATGTGGCTGCGCACGATCGACGAGTCCGAGGAGGGCTGGCCGCGGCACCGGCGGCGCCGCCGCGTCTGGTGGCGCCGGCGCCGCGAGCCGACCATCGTCGTGCCCGGTGAGCCCGCGAAATAGGCATTTCCTTAAACCCCGCTT
>Ga0164243_10006990_pt1 | contig 16950 bp, 15 predicted proteins | sample OricompcompostOP_FD_108781 | JGI IMG/M metagenome (GOLD analysis project Ga0164243, IMG submission 108781) | Organic Plus compost microbial communities from Emeryville, California, USA - Original compost - Organic plus compost (OP) | ecosystem: Engineered > Solid waste > Mixed feedstock >... | reverse complement strand
GTCCTCGTCTGGGTCGCCTCCATCGCCATCGGCTACGTCGTCGAGGTCGCCCGCGCCTCCGAGCGCACCCTCGCGCGCGCCCTGGAGATCGAGGCCGCCACCCGGGAACGGGAGCGCCTCGCCCGCGACATCCACGACAGCGTGCTCCAGGTGCTGGCGATGGTGCAGCGGCGCGGCGCCGTCATCGGCGGCGAGGCGGCGGAGCTGGGCCGCATGGCCGGCGAGCAGGAGGTCGCGCTGCGCACCCTGGTCTCCGGCGGACTCGTCCCCGTCTCCCGCGCCTCCGAGGACGCCGCCCGGGGCGCCGTCGTACGAAGCGTGGAGGAGGCCGAGCCGGACCATGACGGGCCGGTGGACCTGCGGTCCCTGCTCGCCCCCCACGCCGGGTCCCGGGTCAGCCTCGCCGAACCCGGCGCGCCCGTGACGCTCGCCCCCGAGGCCGCGCGCGAGGTGGCCGCCGCCGTCGGCGCCGCCCTCGACAACGTCCGCCGGCACGCCGGGGAGCAGGCCCGCGCCTGGATCCTGGTCGAGGACGAACCGGACGAGGTGATCGTCACCGTCCGCGACGACGGCCCCGGCATCCCGGAGGGACGCCTCGCCCAGGCCGAGGGGGAGGGGCGGCTCGGTGTCGCCCAGTCCATCCGGGGCCGGCTGCGCGACCTCGGCGGCAGCGCCGACGTGATCTCGGTGCCCGGCCAGGGCACGGAGGTCGAACTCCGGGTGCCGAAGCACCAGCAGCAGACGAACGACCCACGGGGGAAGGCGGAACAGCGATGACCGGGACGGCACCGATCAGGGTGATGGTGGTCGACGACCACCCGATGTGGCGGGACGCCGTCGCCCGCGACCTCTCCGAGTCCGGCTTCGAGGTCGTCGCCACGGCCGGCGACGGCGACCAGGCGGTACGCCGCGCCAAGGCCGCCGCACCCGACGTCCTCGTCCTCGACCTCAACCTGCCCGGCAAGCCCGGTGTGCAGGTGTGCAAGGAGGTCGTCGCCGCCCACCCCTCCGTCCGCGTGCTGGTGCTCTCCGCCAGCGGCGAGCACGCCGACGTCCTCGAGGCCGTGAAGTCCGGCGCCACCGGCTACCTGCTGAAGTCCGCCTCCACCGAGGAACTGCGCGACGCCGTCCGCCGCACCGCCGACGGCGACCCGGTGTTCACCCCGGGCCTCGCCGGACTGGTCCTCGGCGAGTACCGCCGCCTCGCCTCCGAACCGGCCGCGCCCGCCGCCGGCGGCGACGAGCAGAAGGCGCCCCGCCTCACCGACCGCGAGACCGAGGTGCTGCGCCTGGTCGCCAAGGGCCTGAGCTACAAGCAGATCGCCGAACGCCTCGTCATCTCCCACCGCACCGTGCAGAACCACGTCCAGAACACCCTCGGCAAACTCCAGCTGCACAACCGCGTGGAACTCGTCCGCTACGCCATCGAACGCGGCTTGGACGACGAGTAGGCGCGCTCCAACACGCTTGCTCTTTCCGGTATTTACCGTCCCGGCCATGTCGATGTGACCCCGGTCACCCTTACCGTGCCAGGTGGGAACGAACGGCATTCCGTCGGCCATGGCGAAGGGACACTTCCATGCGGGTCGGAGTACTGACCGGAGGCGGCGACTGCCCCGGGCTCAACGCCGTCATCCGGGCCGTCGTCCGCAAGGGCGTACAGGAGTACGGCTACGAGTTCACCGGGTTCCGGGACGGCTGGCGCGGTCCCCTCGACGGCGTCACCGTCCCCCTCGACATCCCCGCCGTCCGCGGGATCCTGCCCCGCGGCGGCACCGTCCTCGGCTCCTCACGGACCAACCCCCTCAACGAGCAGGACGGCATCCGCAGGATCAAGGACAACCTCGCCGCGCTCGGCGTGGACGCCCTCGTCACCATCGGCGGCGAGGACACCCTCGGCGTCGCCACCCGCCTCGCCGACGAGTACGGCGTCCCCTGCGTGGGCGTGCCGAAGACCATCGACAACGACCTGTCCGCCACCGACTACACCTTCGGCTTCGACACCGCCGTCGGCATCGCCACCGAGGCCATCGACCGGCTGCACACCACCGCGGAGTCCCACATGCGCGTCCTGGTCGTCGAGGTGATGGGCCGCCACTCCGGCTGGATCGCCCTCCACTCGGGCCTCGCCGGCGGCGCCAACGTCATCCTCATCCCCGAGCACCCCTTCGACGTCGACCAGGTGTGCGCGTGGGTGACCTCACGGTTCCGCGCCTCGTACGCGCCGATCGTGGTCGTCGCGGAGGGGGCGGTGCCGCGTGACGGCGACATGGTGCTCAAGGACCAGTCCCTGGACGCCTTCGGACACGTCCGGCTGTCCGGGGTCGGCGAATGGCTCGCCAAGCAGATCGAGAAACGGACGGGGAAGGAGGCCAGGACCACGGTCCTCGGCCACGTCCAGCGCGGCGGCACCCCCAGCGCGTACGACCGGTGGCTCGCCACCCGCTTCGGCCTCCACGCGATCGACTGCGTCCGCGACGGGGACTTCGGCAAGATGGTCGCCCTCCAGGGCACGAACATCGTCCGCGTCCCGATAGCGGACGCGACGGCCCAGCTGAAGACGGTGCCGCCGTCCCTCTACGAGGAGGTGGGGGTCTTCTTCGGCTGACGCCTGGCCGTGGGGTGCCGCCGACTGCGGGCAGTCGTGCCGCTTGGGGCGATGGGGGTACCTCCCGCTCGAGCGAAGCCGAGAGTGGGGGAGGGTGGGCGCAGGCGGCCCCTCTCGGAGAGCCTTGGCTTCAGCGTCGTACCTGCGGCTGACGGGGTGCCTCGCGTTGTCGTCCGCCGGGTGCGGCCCGTCGGGGGCTGGTCGCGCAGTTCCCCGCGCCCCTGAGGGGCGCTTCCGCCGCCCCGGCCGCGGGCAGTCGTGCCGCTGGGGCGAATGGGGGAGGGTGGGCGCGGCGGCACCCCGCGAGCGCCGGGCTGCGCAACACCCCCGCCCCGCACCGACACCGCGCACGGACCCGATCGGCCCAAGGCACCCTCACCCACGGCCCCGTATCCTCACGGAGCAGGGAAGCAAACCATCCCAAACCCCCGGAGGGGCCCCGTGGAGATCCTCGCCTTCGGCGTCCAAGCAGACGAAAAGCCCCTCATCACCCGCGCCTTCGCCGGCCACCACCCCGTCCACCCCCTCGACGTCTTCCTCACCAACGACACCGCCCCCATCGCCGCCGGCCACGAGATCATCTCCACCAGCGTCAACTGCGACCTCGGACCCGACGTGCTGGCGAACCTCGCCGCCGGCGGCACCCGGATGGTCGCCCAGCGCTCCACCGGCTTCAACAACGTCGACCTCGACGTCGCCGAACGCCTCGGCATCACCGTCGCCCGCGTCTCCTCCTACTCCCCGTACTCCGTCGCGGAGTTCGCCTGGACCCTCGCCATGGCGGTCAACCGCCGTATCGTCCGCGCCTCCACCCGCACCCGCGACTTCGACTTCCGCCTGAACGGGCTGATGGGCCGCGACCTGCACGGCCGCACCGCCGGCGTGCTCGGCACCGGGAAGATCGGCGAGGCGTTCGCCCGCATCGCCCACGGCTTCGGCATGCGGCTGCTCGGCTGGGACGTCCACGAGAACCCGGCCTGCCGGGAGCTGGGCATGACGTACGTACCGAAGGAGCGGCTGCTCGCCGAGTCCGACCTGGTCAGCCTGCACGTGCCGCTGCTGCCGGAGACCCGGCACCTCATCGACGCGACCGCGCTGAAGTCCATGCGGGACGACGCGATCCTCGTCAACTCCAGCCGGGGAGGCCTGGTCGACACCGCCGCCCTCGTCGACGAGCTGCGCGCCGGCCGCTTCACCGGCGTCGGCCTGGACGTGTACGAGGCGGAGGCGGGCCTGTTCTTCCTCGACAAGTCCCTGGAGGCCGTCGACGACGACACCCTGGCCCGCCTCGTCACCTTCCCCAACGTCCTGGTCACGTCCCACCAGGCGTACTACACCGTGGACGCGGTCGGCCAGATCGTCGCGACGACCCTGGAGAACGTCCTCGACTACCTCGCCGGCCGCCGCTCCGAGAACGTGCTGGTGCCGCGCAGCTGACCCATCAGCTCCCGCACCACGGCCGCGCCGTTCAGGCTCAGCACCGACTCGGGGTGGAACTGCACGCCCGCGAAACCGGGACCCCGCACCGCGTGCACCTCGCCGTTCGCCGCGCGGCTCACCTCGACGCCGTGGGCGGCCAGTTCCCCCGCGGCCTCCTCGTCGCACGTCGCCACGAAGCTGTTGTAGAAGCCGACCGTCTCCGGCCGCCCGAACAGGTCGATCTCCGTCTGCGCCCCCTGGTACGGCACCTCCTTGCGGACGATGTCCAGGCCCAGCTCGGCCGCGATCAGCTCATGGCCGAGGCAGACGCCGAGCACGCCGTGCCGGTTGCCGGCGATCACCTCGGCGGTCAGCCCGCGCAGGAACCGCATCTTGGGGTCGGCCGTGTCCGAGGGGTCGCCGGGCCCGGGACCCAGCACCAGCGGGCCCTCGTGTGCGAGCGCCGCCTCCCGCAGTCCGGGCTCGTCGTAACGGCGCACGGTGACCTCCAGGCCGGCCGCCCGCAGCACATGGGCGAGCATCGCGGTGAAGGTGTCCTCCGCGTCCACCACCAGGGCGTGCCCGGTGAGCGCGTCCGACCGCTCCTGCATCCGCAGCCAGAACGGCGCGAGCGAGGCCCGGCGCCCGTCCAGCGCGGCCCGCACCCGCGGGTCCTCCGCCAGCCTCGGCCGCACCGCCTCCGCACGCGGCCGCCCCGGGCGCACGCCCAGCGCGGCCAGCACCCCGGCCGCCTTGGCGTGGGTCTCGGCGACCTCGCCGGCCGGGTCCGAGCCGCGTACCAGCGTGGCGCCGACCGGCACCCGCAGCCGCCCGGCCGCGTCGATGTCGGCGGTGCGGATCAGGATGGGGGAGTCCAGCGTCTGGGCGCCGCCCTCGTCCCGGCCGATCAGGGCCAGCGCGCCCGCGTAGTAGCCGCGTCCGCCGGCCTCGTGCCGCTCGATCACCCGGCATGCGTTCTGCACCGGCGAGCCGGTGACGGTCGCCGCGAACATCGTCTCCCGCAGCACCTCGCGCACGTCCAGCGAGGACCGGCCGCGCAATTCGTACTCGGTGTGCGCGAGGTGCGCCATCTCCTTCAGCCGGGGGCCGATCACCACGCCGCCCCGGTCGCCGACGGTGCACATCATCTTGAGCTCCTCGTCGACGACCATCGACAGCTCCTCGATCTCCTTGCCGTCGGCGAGGAAGCGGAGCAGGTGCTCGGGGGTGGGGCCCTCGGCGGGGTAGCGGTACGTCCCGCTGATCGGGTTCATCACGACGGTCCCGCCCGACGCGCGCACATGCACCTCGGGGCTCGCACCCACGAGAGTGCGCTCCCCGGTGTGGACGACGAACGTCCAGTACGCGCCCCGCTCGCCCTCCAGCAGCCGCCGGAACAGCGCGAGGGCGTCGGCCCGTCCGAACCCGGGGATCTCACCCTCGTACGTTCTGCGGATCACGAAGTTGGCGCCCTCGCCGCGTCCGATCTCCTCGTCGAGCACCCGGCCGACGATCCGCGCGTACTCCTCGTCGCCGACGTCGAAGCCGCCGCCCTCGACCCGCACGTCGTGCGCGGGGAGCGCCGCCAGCGCCTCGTCGAGCGGGATCTCGTGACGCTCCTCGGGCGTCAGCACCAGCAGCGGGGTGCCGTCGTCGCGGACGTCGAAGCCGCGCTCGCGGATCTGCCGGAAGGGCACCAGGGCCAGACCCTCGTCGGGCAGGTCGGCCAGACGGTCACGGGAGGCGACCGGGCCGATCAGCAGCTCCACCGTGTCGTGGTCGCGGCCGGGGGTGCGGCGGCGCAGCAGGGCGAAGGGGCGGTCGTCGTGCGGGAGTCGTGCCAGGTCCATGGGGCGTTCCTCGTTTCGTCGCTGTCGTGAGCGGTGAGGAACGGCCCCGGAAACCACCGAAGGCCGCCCCTCGGGCGGCCTTCGCGAAGTCGGTTGCGTACGCGCAGTCAGTGGGCCGCCGGATGAGCGGTCCACCACCAGGTGCGGGTCGAGTGCGCGAACATGGAAAGCACGCTACACGATGACAACCGTGACGCGTGAGCCTCGGCGTCGTTGCCCAGGTCGCTCCCTCCACCCCCCCGGCGGGGACGGCGGATCCGGTCCGGTCCGCGAGGCCGGACGGAGCCGTCTCACTGGATGAGCGAGGCCAAAGGCACCCGAAGTGACCGCGTACTGTGGAGCTCGTGACCGTGAACGCTGATTCTCTGAGCGTCGCCGCACAGGCGACATGGCGAAACCTGCCCGCGGCGCAGCAGCCCGAGTACCCCGATGCCGAGGCTCTGCGCGATGTGATCGCGGACCTCGAGTCGTATCCGCCGCTGGTCTTCGCCGGCGAGTGCGACCAGCTGCGAGCCCGTATGGCGGCGGTCGCCCGAGGCGAGGCGTTCCTCCTTCAGGGCGGCGACTGCGCCGAGTCGTTCGACGCGGTGTCCGCCGAGCACATCCGAGCGAAGCTCAAGACGCTGCTCCAGATGGGCGCCGTCCTCACCTACGCCGCCTCCGTGCCGGTCGTGAAGGTCGGGCGGATCGCCGGGCAGTACTCCAAGCCGCGCTCCAAGCCGACCGAGACCCGTGACGGTGTGACGCTGCCGACGTACCGGGGCGACTCGGTCAACGGCTTCGAGTTCACCGAGGAGGCCCGGGTCCCGGACCCGGAGCGGCTGAAGCGGATGTACAACGCGTCCGCCTCCACGCTCAACCTGGTGCGCGCCTTCACCACCGGCGGTTACGCCGACCTGCGCCAGGTGCACGCCTGGAACCAGGACTTCGTGAAGTCGTCGCCGTCCGGCCAGCGCTACGAGCAGCTGGCGCGGGAGATCGACCAGGCGCTGAACTTCATGCGGGCCTGCGGCGCGGAGCCGGAGGAGTTCAAGACCGTCGAGTTCTTCTCGTCGCACGAGGCGCTGCTGCTCGACTACGAGTCGGCGCTCACCCGCGTGGACTCCCGCACGGGTCAGCTCTACGACGTCTCCGCGCACATGGTGTGGATCGGTGAGCGCACCCGGCAGCTGGACCACGCGCACATCGAGTTCGCCTCGCGGATCCGCAACCCGATCGGCATCAAGCTCGGCCCGACCACGACGGCCGAGGAGGCGCTGCAGTACATCGACCGCCTCGACCCGGAGCGGGAGCCCGGCCGGCTGACGTTCATCGTCCGGATGGGCGCGGACAAGATCCGCGACAAGCTCCCGGAGCTGGTGGAGAAGGTGACCGCGTCCGGCGCGACCGTGGCGTGGGTGACGGACCCGATGCACGGCAACACCTTCGAGGCCGCCTCCGGGCACAAGACCCGCCGCTTCGACGACGTGCTCGACGAGGTGAAGGGCTTCTTCGAGGTCCACAAGGAGCTGGGCACCCACCCGGGCGGCATCCATGTGGAGCTCACGGGCGACGACGTCACCGAGTGCGTGGGCGGCGGCGACGAGATCTTCGTCGACGACCTGCACCAGCGTTACGAGACGGCGTGCGACCCGCGGCTGAACCGCAGCCAGTCGCTCGACCTGGCGTTCCTGGTCGCGGAGATGTACCGCGACCAGTGACCGGCTGATCGAAGTCGGGGGTGGGGCGTGTCTCACACGGGACGGCGCCCCACCCCCCTTTCGTGCCCGCGGAGGGCGCAGGTAAGGTTAGGTTTGCCTCACCGACGGAGGGTCGGTACGGCACGACCCAGATCTTCGTCGGGAGGTGACCCGCGTGTTCGTCTGCAGCTGCTTCGGCGTGACCGAGGAACAGGTGAAGAGCCACGCGGAAGCCGGTGCCTGCACGCCCCGGCAGATCGCCTCCGCCTGCAAGGCCGGCACGGACTGCGGCGGCTGCGTCCGGCGCATCCAGGCGCTGCTCGGCCGCGGCGCCTGTCCCCGGCGGCAGGTCATCGACCAGGGCGGGCAGCCGCTCGTGGCCGAGGTCGCGACGGAGGTCCCGGAAGCCGCCTAGGCGCGCCCCGCGGGTTCCCCGGCGCCGTCAGGGCGTCTTGAACCCGTGCGTCCCGGGGCCCGAGGGGTCCGGCTGGGTCTGCTCGATCACCGTCGACAGGTAGAGCGCCTCGCCCAGTTTGTCGATCAGCTCCAGCTGGGTGTCCAGGTAGTCGATGTGGTGCTCCTCGTCGGCCAGGATGGCCTCGAAGATGTTGGCCGAGGTGATGTCGTTCTTGTTGCGCATGACCTCGACGCCGCGGCGGAGCCGGTCGATCGCCTCGAGTTCGATCTCGCGGTCGGCCTGGAACATCTCGGTGACGGTCTGTCCTACGCGGACGTGGAACAGCCGCTGGTAGTTCGGCAGGCCGTCCAGCAGCAGGATCCGGTCGGTGAGCAGCTCCGCGTGACGCATCTCGTCGAAGGACTCGTCGCGGGTGTACTTGGCGAGCTTGTACCAGCCCTTGTGGTCCTGGAGCTTGGAGTGCAGGAAGTACTGGTTGATCGCCGTGAGCTCGGCGGTCAGCTGCTCGTTGAGGAACTCGATGACCTCGGGATCGCCCTGCATGGCACGGGCTCCTTCCGCGTGGGGGGAATGTGCGGGTCGGGGCGCATGATTGCATCGGCGCGGAAGATCTTCCAGTAAGTCTTGACTTAGTAAGTAATCCCACGCTTGGTCCGTTCTGGCCCTGAATAGCCGATTGTGCGGGGCCCGGTTCAGGAGCATGGCCACCGGTCTGTCAGGATGGAGACATGGGTCAGCCGGCGGAACGCGAATCGGAGGAGCGCGCGACACGAGGAGCGGCGGATCTCCAGCTCCCGCCGGGACAGCGGCTCCAGAAGGGCTGGCCGGTCACCCATTACGGGCCGGTCCCCAAGTTCCGCCCGGAGCGCTGGGAGTTCCGGGTCTTCGGCGCCACCGCCGACGGCGAGAAGCACGGCTGGACCCACGAGGAGTTCACGGCGCTGCCGTACACGACGGTCGAGGCCGATCTGCACTGCGTGACCAAGTTCAGCATGGTCGGCGCGGAGTGGGGCGGGATCCCGGCGCGCACAGTGGTGGAGATCGCCCCGCCCGCCCCGGACGTCACCCATGTGATGGTGTGGGCGGAGTACGGCTTCAGCTCCAACCTGCGGCTCGAGGACTTCACGTCCGAGCGCACACTGTTCGCCACCCACAAGGACGGTGAGCTGCTCACCGCCGAGCACGGCTTCCCGCTGCGCCTGATCGTGCCGCACCTGTACGCGTGGAAGGGCCCGAAATGGGTCCGCGGCGTGGAGTACATGACCGCCGACCGCCGGGGCTTCTGGGAGGAGCGCGGCTACCACAACGTCGGCGACCCCTGGAAGGAGCAGCGCTACTCCTACCAGGAGGAGCCCGGGGAGGGCCCCGAGCTGTAGGACGCGGGGCCGTCAGCCGTCGCGGAGCTTCTTCAGCCGTTCCACGTCCGCCGCGTGCCCCTCCTTGCCGCCGGGCGTCTCGATGATCAGGGGTACGCCCGCGGTCTCCGGGTGCGTCATCAGGTCCCGGAACGGGTCCTCGCCGATGTGTCCCGCGCCGATGTTGGCGTGCCGGTCCTTGTGGGCGCCGACGACGTCCTTGGAGTCGTTGGCGTGGATCAGCTTCAGCCGTCCCGTGCCGACGGTCGCGGCCAGCTCGTCCAGGGCGCGGTGCGCGCCGCCGGGTCCCGCCAGGTCGTGCCCGGCGGCGAAGACATGGCAGGTGTCCAGGCAGACGCCGAGCTTCGGATGGGCGTCCAGCTGCTCGACGTACGGGCCCAGGTCCTCGACCAGGGAGCACAGCGAGGCGCCCTGGCCGGCGGTCGGCTCCAGCAGCAGGTACGGGTCGTCGTCCCGGGTCAGCTCGTCCAGCAGCGGCAGCATGTGCTCCCGTACCTGCTTCAGCGCCACCGCGCGGTCACGGCCGCCGGTCGCGCTGCCGGTGTGCACCACCACGCCCAGCGCGCCGATCTCCCGGCCGCGGCGCAGCGAGTGCCGCAGGGACTCCACGGACCGCTCCACGGTCGCCTCGGTGTGTGAGCCGAAGTTGATCAGGTACGGGGCGTGCACGTACGCCGGGACGGAGGCCTCGGCGCAGGCCGCGCGGAAGGCCTCGTCCTGGAGGGGGTTGCCCACCGGGGTGGCCCAGCCGCGCGGGTTGGCGACGAAGACCTGCACGGTCTCCGCGCCCAGGTCACGGGCGTAGGACAGGCCGACGGAGTGCAGACCGCCGGCCACGGGGACGTGGCTGCCGATCGGGTTGCGGACGGGGCCGGACGGGTGACTCTTCACCCGTCAAGGGTGTCACGGACGCGTGTGTCCCCCGGACGGCCCCCCTCCGTCACCGGATCTTGAGGGTGATCGTGGAGCCCTTGGGCGCGGTCTCGCCGCCGTCCACCGACTGGTCCTTGACGGTGTCGCCGAACAGGCCCAGCAGGCCGCGGTCCTCCTTCACGCCGAACCCGGCGCCCTCCAGCTTCTCGCGGGCCTCGTCCACGCTGTCGCCGACGACGTCCGGCACCTCGACCATCTCCGGGCCCTTGGACAGGGTGAGGGTGACGGTGTCGCCCTCCGCGACCTCACCGCCGGCGCCCGGGGTCTGCCGGGCCACCTTGCCGGCGTCGTGCTCGGAGTGGACCCGCTCCTCGGCGATCTCCACCTTGAGCCCGGCCTCCTCCAGCTCGGCGCGCGCGTCCTCCGGGTCGTCGCCGGTGACGTCGGGCACGTCCACCGGGCTGCCCTTGCTCACGGTCAGCTTCACCGCCGTGCCCGCGCGGACCTTGGTGCCCTTGCCCGGCTCGGTGGAGATCACCGCGTCCCTGGGCACGGTGTCGCTGAACTCGCGGGTCACCATGCCCGGCTTCAGGCCCTCGTCCTCCAGCAGCGAGCGCGCCTTGTCCAGCCGGTAGCCGTCCAGGTCGGGCACGCGGACCGTCTGCGGGCCCTTGGACACGGTCAGGGACACCGAGGCGCTGCCGCGGACGCGGGCGCCGGCCGCCGGGTCGGTGCCGATCACCTTGCCCCGCTCGACGGTGTCGCTGTACTCCTCCTTGACCTCGCCGACCTCGAGCCCCGCCTCGGCGAGGCGGTCCCGGGCCTGCTGCTCCGTCTTCGACAGCACCGGCGGGACCTTGGTGAACTGGCCGGAGTTGATGTACCAGATGCCCGCGCCCAGGCCGAGCACCAGCAGTACCGCCACGACGATCGCGGCGGGGCCGCGGCGCACGGCCGTGCGCCGCCGGGGCGGCAGCGGGGGAGGGGACCGGAAGCGGCTGGTGCGGTGCACCTGGTCCGCGTCGTCGTCCTCGTTCACGGGGAGGGGACGCGGCACGGTGAGCGAGCGCGGGATGACGCTGGTGCGGTCGTCGGCGTTGTCGTGCTCCGCGGACAGCGCCTGCGGGGGCAGCGCGTCGAGCTGCTCGTCGGTGAGCCGGCCGCGCCCCTCGCGGGTCAGGGCGAACAGCGCCACCGCGTCGGCCGGGCGGGCCCCCGCGTCGCGCGCGGTCGCCGCCGCGACCAGCGAGTCCAGCGCGGGCGCCAGGCCGGGCACCACCGAGGAGGGCGGCGGCACGTCGTCGTGCAGGTGCTTGTAGAGGACGATCGCGGGGGAGTCACCGTCGTGCGGCTTCTCGCCGGTCAGCATCTCGTAGAGCAGGATGCCGCAGGCGTACACGTCGACGCGGGGGTCGGCGGTGCCGTGCTCTATCTGCTCCGGGGCCAGGTACGACACGGTGCCCAGCACCGTGCCCGTGCTGTTGGTGACCGTGTCCACCGAGCGGACCAGCCCGAAGTCGGCGACCTTGACCCGGCCGTCGTCCCCGATCAGCACGTTCTCCGGCTTCATGTCGCGGTGCACGAACCCCGCGCGGTGGGCGGCGCCCAGCGCGGCCAGCACCGGCTCCAGGATGTCCAGCGCGGCCCGCGCCTGCAGCGCCCCGCGCTCCCGCAGCACGTCCCGCAGGGTGCAGCCCGGGATGTACTCCATCGCCAGGTAGACGTACCCCCCGTCGGTGCCCTGGTCGAAGACCTGGACGACGTTGGGATGGGCCAGCCGGGCGACGGACTTGGCCTCGCGGATGAAGCGCTCCACGAAACTGGCGTCGGAGGCCAGCGAGGGGTGCATCACCTTGAGCGCGAGGATGCGGTCGAGGCGGGTGTCCAGGGCCCGGTAGACCGTGGCCATCCCGCCGACGGCGATCCGCGCCTCGACGCGGTAGCGGCCGTCGAGCGTCTGCCCGACCAGCGGGTCCTGAAGGGTCGTGTCCACGCAGCGAGTCTACGAGTCCGTGGTGACAGCCCCGGCCCGTTCAACCGCCGTTGGAGCGGAGCTGTGACCTGTGTTACCCGACCGCGTCCGAAGCACGGTGGGCACGCGGGCCGGAACGCTGCCGTCCGCCGTCAGAACGCGGGCCGTTCCGGGTCCAGCTCCGCCCGGCCCTCGACCGGCGAGGACGCCTGCGCGAAATGGCGCCGGGGGATGCGCCCCGCCCGCCGCGCGAGCCGCCCCGCCTCCACCGCTGCGCGCATCGCGGTCGCCATCAGCACCGGCTCCTGGGCGCGGGTCACGGCGGACGCCAGCATCACGCCCGCGCAGCCCAGCTCCATCGCCAGGGCCGCGTCCGACGCCGTGCCGGCGCCCGCGTCCAGGATCACCGGCACGCCCGCGCGCTCCACGATCAGCTCGAAGTTGTGCGGGTTGCGGATGCCGAGGCCGGAGCCGATCGGCGAGCCCAGCGGCATCACGGCGGCGCAGCCCACATCCTCCAGCTTCCGCGCCAGCACCGGGTCGTCGTTGGTGTACGGCAGCACCGTGAACCCGTCGTCGACCAGGGTCTCCGCCGCGTCCAGCAGCTCCACCGGGTCCGGCAGCAGGGTGCGCTCGTCCGCCACGACCTCCAGTTTCACCAGGTCCGTGCCCAGTGCCTCCCGGGCCAGCCGCGCGGTGAGCACGGCCTCCCCGGCGGTGAAGCAGCCGGCGGTGTTCGGCAGCACCTCCACGCCCAGCTTCCGCAGCACCGACAGCACCGACCCCTGCACCGAGGGGTCCACCCGCCGCATCGCGACGGTCGTCAGCTCCGTGCCGGACGCCACCAGGGCCCGTTCCAGCACGTCGAGGCTCGGCGCCCCGCCGGTGCCCATGATCAGCCGGGACGTGAAGGTCCGGTCGCCGAGGACGAGGGGATCGTCGGCCATGGTCAGCCTCCTTGGACGGCGGTGAGGACCTCCACCCGGTCCCCTTCGGACAGGGGGGTGGCGGGCCACTGCGCGCGTGGGACGACGGTTTCGTTGAGGGCGGCGGCCACCCCGGAGGGCGCCGCGGTGAGCGACCTGACGACGAGGTCGAGGGCCGTGCCGGGCGGGAACTCCCGGAGCTCGCCGTTGACGGTGACGGTGACCGTGGTGACCGGGGCGTTCATACGGACTGCTCCGCGAGGACGGGGGCGCCGAAGCGCCGGGGGGTGAACGGGAGGGCCTCGTCGGGCAGCTCGCCGGTGGTCAGCACCCGGGCCATGACGTCGCCGGTGACCGGCGTCAGCAGTACGCCGTTGCGGTGGTGCCCGGTGGCGAGGAGCAGCCCGTCGAGGCCGGTCGGGCCGAGCAGCGGCGCGTTGTCGGGGGAGCCGGGGCGCAGTCCCGCGAGCGTCTCGGTGAGCGGCAGCTCGGTGAGTCCCGGCACCAGCTCGTGGGCGTCGCGCAGCAGCTCGTAGACGCCGCCCGCGGTGACCGTGGTGTCCCAGCCCATCTCCTCGCTGGTCGCGCCGATCACCAGCTCGCCGCTCTCACGCGGCACCAGGTAGACGTGGCTGCCGCGCACCACCGCGCGCACCGTGCGGCTCAGGAACGGCCCGGGACGGTCCGGCATGGTCAGCCGCACCACCTGCCCCTTCACCGGACGCACCGGAGGCAGCACCTCCGCGGGCACGCCCGCCAGCCGCCCGCTCCAGCTGCCGCAGGCCAGCACCACCTGGCCCGCGCCCAGCTCGTCGCCGTCCGCCGTGACCACGCCGGCGGCGCGGTCACGGCGGACGGCGAGCCGCTCGGCCCAGGCGCGGTGCAGCGTGACACCGGCCCGCTCGCAGGCGGTCAGCAGCGCGGACGCCAGCCGGCGCGGGTCGATCTGGTGGTCGCCGTCCACCCGCAGCCCGCCGCGCACCCCCGGCGCGAGCATCGGCTCCAGGCGCCGGCACTCCCGCCCGGTCAGCCACTGCGAGTCGAGCCCGGAGCGCTCGTGCAGGGCGTGCAGCTCGCGCAGATGGGCGCGGTCGTCGGCGTCGAGCGCCACGGCGAGGGTGCCGCAGCGGCGGTAGCCGAGGTCCTGGCCGGTGCGGTCGGACAGCTCGGCCGCGAAGTCGGGATAGCGGCGGGCGGAGGCCATGTTGAGGCCGAGGAGCGTCTGCTCGCCGTGGTGCAGTTCGGTGACGGCGGCCAGCATCCCGGCCGCCACCCGGGCGGCGCCGCCGCCCGGCTGCGGGTCCACGACCGTCGTGGCGAGACCGGCCTGCGCGGCCCGCCAGGCCGTCACCAGACCGATGATCCCGCCCCCGACGACGAGGACGTCTGAGGTACGCGTGCGCGACATGGGCGTCCAGCCCCTCCCTTCGCCGGCATGACCCGGATCAGGTTCGTACGGTCGGAGGCCGCCAGCCTCCCTCTCAGCCCGGTGCGTCCGGGCTCCCGCGAGTGCGTGTACGCGGGCCACCCTAGCCCGCGCCGCGCCGCACCCGTAAGGGACCCCGCGCGGCAGCGGTCCGGCGCGGCGGGCACGGGTGTCTATGGTGAGCGGGTGAGCGAGCAGACGCAGGAACCGGGACGGGCCGCGCCGCGCCGGGTCGTGGTGGCGGGCGCGGGCATGGCGGGCGTGCAGACCGCCGCGGCGCTGCGGGAGCGGGGCTTCACCGGCGCGGTGACACTGATCGGCGCTGAGCCCCACCAGCCGTACGACCGGCCGCCGTTGTCGAAGGCGGTGCTGCTGGGCACCGCCGAGAGCTCGGCCTTCGACGTGGACTTCGAGGAGCTCGGGATCGAGCTGCGGCTCGGCTGCGAGGTGACGGGACTGCGCGCCGGCGACCACGAGCTGGACACCGAGGCCGGGCCCGTCCCGTACGACGTGCTGGTGATCGCCACCGGCGCGGAACCGCTGCGACTGCCCGGCGCCGAGGGCGTGCCCGGCGTGCATCTGCTGCGCACCCTGGACGACGCCGTACGCCTGCGGCCGGTGCTCGCCGAGCGGCACGACATCGTGGTGGTGGGCGCGGGCTGGATCGGCGCGGAGTTCGCCACGGCCGCCCGGGAGGCGGGCTGCGCGGTCACCGTCGTCGAGGCCGAGGAACGGCCGCTGGCGGACGTGCTGCCCGCGGAGGTGACCGCGCCGATGACCGCCTGGTACGCGGAGGCCGGCGTCACGCTGCGCACCCACGCGCGCGTGGAGCGCGTCGAGCCCGGCGCCGTGCTCCTCGACGACGGCACCCGGCTGCCCGCCGGCGCGGTCGTCGTCGGCATCGGCGCCCGCCCCGCCACCGCCTGGCTGGCCGGGTCCGGGATCGCCCTCGGCCCGCACGGCGAGGTCCTCGCCGACGAGTATCTGGCGGCCTCCCTGCCCGACGTGTACGCCGTCGGCGACTGCGCGTCTTTCCCCTCCGCCCGCTACGGCGAGCGCCTCCTCGTCCACCACTGGGACAACGCCCTCCAGGGGCCGCGCACGGTCGCCGCGAACATCGTCGGCGGGCCCGAGGAGCGTGAGGTGTACGACCCGGTGCCGTACTTCTGGTCCGAGCAGTTCGGGCGGTTCGTGCAGTACGCCGGGCACCACGCGCACGCCGACCGCACGGTGTGGCGCGGGGACCCGGCCGGCCCGGCGTGGAGCGTGTGCTGGCTGCGCGAGGACCGGCTGGTCGCGCTGCTCGCGGTGGGGCGGCCCCGAGACCTGGCGCAGGGGCGGCGGCTGATCGAGTCGGGCGCGGCGCTGGACCCGGAGCGGGTCGCGGACCCGGCGCGGCCGCTGAAGTCGGCGACGCTCTGACCGACGCGCCCGCGCGCCGGGACGGGGCTGGCTTCCGACTGTCGGTGGCAGGTGGCAGGCTTGTCCCGTGACCGAGATTGACGCAAAGATCGATGCTCTCGTCCCCGCCTGGCTCACCCTCCCCGACATCGCCGAGAAGTTCGGCGTCGAGGTGACGCGCGTCCGGCAGCTGGTCAAGGAGGGCCAGCTCATCGCCGTACGCCGGGGTGAGAACCGCGCGCTGCACGTCCCCGCCGCCTTCATCGACGGGGACAAGATCGTCAAGGGCCTGACCGGGACCCTGACGCTCCTGCGGGACGACGGCTTCACGGTCGAAGAGATGCTGGAGTGGCTTTTCACCCCCGACCCCAGCCTGCCGGGCACCCCCGCGCAGGCCCTCGCGGAGAACCGCGGCACGGAGGTGAAGCGCAGGGCCCAGGCCCTGGCCGTCTGACGCACGTTCCCCGTGACGCCCCGAGGGGCGCGGGGAACTGCGCGCCCGACCCCCACGTACCCGCAGGGGCAGAATCGCGCGACGCCGGGCCCGTACGGTCCGACCGACGTTCCGGTGACCCCCTGAGGGGCGCGGGGAACTGCGCGCTCAGCCCCCACGCACCCGCAGGGAACGAACGCCCCAAGGGGCGCGGGGGAACTGCGCGCTCAGCCCCACGCACCCCTAGGGACCCCCGACCGGGAGCGGCGCGAGCCGCCGCTCCCGGATCCCACGTGCCGCCAGGCACGACATAGGGTTCCGCCGACGAGCCCGCCTGCCCGCAGCGCGACCCAACCCCGGGGGGAACCCATGACCCACACCCCACGCACCCACCTCACCGACGCCCGCGTCTACCTCTGCACCGACGCCCGCAAGCGTCAGGGCGACCTCCCGGAGTTCCTGGACGCCGTCCTCGCCGCCGGAGTCGACATCGTCCAGCTCCGCGACAAGGGCATGGAGGCCGCCGAAGAGCTCGAGCACCTCGAGGTCTTCGCCGACGCCTGCGCCCG